>Ga0102589_1002022_pt1 | contig 24832 bp, 29 predicted proteins | sample AraplaMF_Col_mLB_FD_76858 | JGI IMG/M metagenome (GOLD analysis project Ga0102589, IMG submission 76858) | Arabidopsis root microbial communities from the University of North Carolina, USA - plate scrape MF_Col_mLB | ecosystem: Host-associated > Plants > Roots > Endosphere | place: USA... | reverse complement strand
ATTTAGAAGCGATGCAACCGCAATCTGAGACTGTTCCACTAATCGATAAATTACTTGATGAAAATCGTGTATCAGTGAAGTCGCTTAGAGACTTTAAGAAATCCGCTCGTGATCTAATCGAAGCATGTAAAATTAAAAGTATTATTCATCCACTTCTAGCAGACCATGTGTTTAGAGAAGCTGAAAGATTTTTACAAATTATTGATTTGTTTGAAGCAGAGCTTACTGGAACAAGTACGCAAAGTATAGAAGAAATCGCAAACCACGGTTTTTAAAGGCTAGATGCCGCAATATAAACAATTACGTTTATTCGTTTAATTTCGTATAATCTCTTAATTTGGCTACAAATAGAAAAGCAAAAAGATATATCTTTTTGCTTTTTTTGTTTTTGCTCTTCTTTTTAATGAAATAATTTATCTATATCTTTATTGTCCTTTAATAGGTACACCTTATGATTGTACTGCTTAAGCATCTGTATGATATCTGGTTTATATAGCAGTTCAAAATTATGATTCCACATATACATTTTGCTTAACATCTTAAATGTCGGCTTATAGTGCGCTTTCTCTATATTTAATTTTTGTAAGATAAATCTTTTAAGAATTCTATATTTCCTTTTCTTTTTTGAAACATCTAAAAGTAAAATCATATCCGCTAGTTCGAAGCTCTTTTTAACCCATTCATAATGAACCCCTTCAACAATCCAGTATTCTTGGCCAATGATATTCTGAAAAATAGCGTCACGATCGTCCATACTATTTCTGATATCTCCATTACTAGTTCTTTTCCAAACTATGTTGTCCAATTCGTAATAAGGTATAGATAGAATATTTGATATATTTTTTGCTAAAGTTGTCTTTCCACTTCCAACCGAGCCAATTATATGAATTCTTTTCGGCTTATTTTTCATGCATGCTACTCCCAATATTCACGTTAGATTATTTAGAAAATTTATATAATTTTAATTATGAATGAAATTACTAAAAAAATCCAAAATAATATTTGAGCTTTTAAAAATTTATTGAATTGGAGATAACAAAGTGAAAAAACAGTTCCTTAAAATGGCAGCAATGTTTCTATGTTTTAGTTTAATACTAGCACCTTTAAAATCCTACGCAGAAACCGATTCTCGCGTTCAATCAAAATGTATGACAAAGTCAGCCGTTCAGCTTAAAGAAAATATGCATAAACTTTGGACGGATCATACTGTTTGGACTAGTAAATACATCACTAGTGCTGTTGCCGGATTACCGGATCAAGAGAAAGTATTAGCAAGATTATTGCAAAATCAAAAAGATATCGGCAATGCAATTAAACCTTACTACGGTGTTGCTGCTGGAGACCAACTTACAAAATTATTAACTGACCATATTCTAATAGCTGGTAAAATAGTAGAAGCTGGAAAGAAAAATGATATGAATACATTAAATAGTTTAAATGCCGAATGGTTTAAAAATGGAGACGAAATTATTAATTTTTTAAGTAAAGCAAATCCGAATTATAACAAGAACGAATTAAAAGAGTTATTTTATACCCATTTAAAAATGGTTACTGAAGAATTAATTACAAGACTGAAAATGGATTGGGAAGCAAATGTAAGAGCCTTCGATCATGGCTTGAATCACATTTACAAATTTTCTGATGTACTATCTGAAGGCATTATCAAGCAATTTCCTACTAAATTCAAAAACTAAACAAACGTTTGATTAAAGACTGTGTAATCAAAAAAGATGAATCCTTTTTCGGATTCATCTTTTTTGTCTTATAAACTTTTCATTCTCTCCATTACTTTTCTCTTTTTATATAACATTCTTCCTACTTCACCAACATCTTCAATTGCCTGCTTATTTACATATGCTCCGAATACTAATCCCGCTATCGGAACCATTTGAAAAAGCTTTTTCCATCCCATATTATCTCGATAAGTAAAAAACACTTCTCTCCATCCTTCAATTTGAGAAAAAGCCTTTTTCCCTTCAACATATGTTAATTCTTCTAGTATTGCTTTCTTACCCACAATATCAGAGGAAGTAAATTGAAGACACTTAATGATGAAAATTCTCTCTTCCTGATCATTCGGATCATATCCATATGAAATCGCAATTTCTTGAAGTGTTTTTAATGTAAGCCCTAGTAAAATAGGAACATCTATTGCAAGTGTGAAGATTCCACCAAAACCCGTTGTAGCTCCTTGTACTTTTGCAAATTGTTTCCGACTTAAAACAAATGCACTTGCAGCTTTATCCATTTGTTCAATGGATAACTGATTAACATTATCTAATTCCGTTAACTTTTCGACGGAAAGTTCTTTACTCATTTTAGCAAGTGTAGACGGAACGCTGACTAAATATTGCCCACCAGCATTTACATATTTTGAAAGCTCATCTAAAATACTACCGATTTTATCGTGAATAAATTTTGGTGTGATCTTATCTAAAATCATAAAAGGAATTCTGCCTATTTTCTCCCAAAAAAATAAATTCTTTTGATCTTTTTCCCACTTTTCAATTTCTCTTAGTTGCTCTAATAAATACTCTTTATTTTCCATAAAGTCTCCTATCATTCCGACTAATATAGTATCACTATAAAGCTTTGTTCAATATAAAGTAAATGATTCAAGATGTTATTTCATTTAATGACTGTTTTCGTATTTATTGTTGTTATATAAGAATGCGCTAGTTGATTAATGTCCAAAACCAACAATCTTTTAGAAAAAATTCTTTGAAAAAGTCTTATTCAATTCAATTATAGAATAATAATTAATTCCTATTGAATAGAATTTATAGTAGGAGATTTTTATAATGTGACGCACTCCACACATTCTCATAATCAAAATAACACCCCCGAGTGGAAATCATGATTTCAGAGCCTCCGAATTTCAATAAAAAAATTGTTTACCTTCAGATATCTAAAATTGGATAAGTAAAGATTTATTAAGGGAATATATTGGGGAAGGAGTTTAAAATAATTTGTACATTTAACTAAAAAGCTCGATTAGTTAGGAGGAATATATGGAACTATCTTTATTATTAGAGTATGGCTGGGTTTTACTGATTTTGATTCTGTTAGAAGGATTGTTATCTGCAGATAATGCATTAGTTTTAGCTGTAATGGCTAAGCATCTACCAGAGGAACAACAAAAAAAGGCCATTAATATTGGCTTACTTTTAGCGTTTATATTTAGAATCGGTGCGATCTTTATTATTTCGTTTCTATTTCATGTTTGGCAGGTTCAAGCGATTGGCGCTGCATATTTAATCTTTATTGCTTTAAAACATTTATTCAAAAAACATGATGATGGAAAAAACCAAAAAGGAAAAAGCTATCGTATGACCATTGCTCAAATATCATTAGCCGATATCGCATTCGCCATCGATTCTATTTTAGCAGCAGTTGCACTTGTAATTGATTTACCTGATACAAAAATGGGTGAAATTGGTGGTATGGATGGAGCAAAATTTATCGTTATTATCATTGGGGCAATTGCAGGCTTAATTGTTATTCGATTTGCTGCCGGTTTCTTCGTTAAGATTTTAACGAAACGCCCTAAACTTGAAACAGCCGCCATGTTGTTGGTTGGTTGGGTCGGAGTTAAATTAGTCATGCATACACTAGCGCACCCTGCAGTACACATACTTTCTCATGATTTCGTCGAAGGACCAATATGGAATACCATTTTTTGGTCAGTAATGCTTCTAATCGCCCTAGGTGGATGGTTTTTATCTAAGGAAAATACAAATCAAACGAATGAAGAAAAATAATGATGAAACGCTTGGATATATGACTACGTCCAAGCGTTTATTTTTTTTCATTATGTAAATGAGTTACATATGCTAAAACTCAACATTTACAAACCATTAAATGATTTCCATCAGGATCTTTAAAATTGAAATAGTGGTCATGTTCGATATCTGTTGTTAAGTGGACATTCATACTTTTCATATACTCATATGCATGTTCAATGTTGTTTGTATTCAAATGAAAAAGTGGCGTTTTTATGATGTTATCTTCTGAATAAATCTTGCTGTCTAATACAATTCCTGTACCATTCATTGGAACAATATATAAATGACCAAACAATATTTCCCCATCTCTAGGTACTCCAAGTATTTCACAATACCATTTACTTGCTTCCTCTATATTTTTAACAGGAATAAAAATGGTCCCAACTTGATTTATAATAGGCTTCATAAAATCCCCCTAATTTTATTATGCATTTCCTAAATTACTGTTTTATAAAAAAACATTAGATAAATAAATGATAAATTTTAAAACTAGCCCAAATGACAAGCAATATCCATATGAATACGATGACCGTACCGACAAACCAATTCTTTGGCTTACCTTTCTTCATCATCTCCGCTGCCTTCTCTTCACATTCCAGTAGAACATTCTTTGGTATCATCTTTACTGCCAGTATAATCCCTATTGGAATCAGAATGATATCGTCTAAGTAGCCAAGAATGGGGATAAAGTCCGGTATTAAGTCGATCGGACTGAATGCATACGCAACAACACAAGCCGTAAATACTTTCGCATACATTGGTACTCTTTCATCTTTACACGCAAAGTAAAGAACAAATAGTTGTCGCTTTATTTTCTTTGCCCAAATCTTCATTTTTTCAAGCATTTCATTCTCCCTAATAACTTTAAGATTTTCAAATATACCATTTAATCATTACATATCATATAAAGTTCGATGTTCAATGTAATTTACCTTTGATTGCATACCAAAAATTTTTTAGAGCGTAAAAAACAGTCCGATCGCAGACTGATTTACAGTTCTCTCTTTTCGGTAATTTGTATAAAATGATAGTAATCATAAATAAGGAGGAATAAACATGAGAAACATTTTGAGTAAAACCGTACAAACATATAAGGGTGGAACACTTTCTTAAAATGTAAACGGTGTACCCCCTTATATGTGTTAATGTAAATAACACAAAAAGGGGTAATTTATGTATTTTTCAGTTAAAAAGTTTTTCTCATATTACAAACCGTACTTAAAGTTGTATCTTTCCATATTGGTCTGTGCCTTTTTCGTATCCACAATAACTTTGGTATTTCCACTGCTCGTTCGATATATTACAAAAGATGTTTTGGAAGGCGACATGTCCAGTGCGCTAAATGATGTTTACTGGATTGGAGGGTTGATGTTAGTCCTAGTCACAATTCAGAATCTAGGCAATTTCTTCGTGGATTATAAAGGTCATGATGTCGGGGCACGTATGGAACGTGATATGCGTAGTGAGCTATTTTCACATATGCAAAAGCTTTCCTTTAGTTTTTACGATCAGGAAAAGACTGGTCAGCTCATGACTCGTATAACGAATGATTTGTTACTTCTTTCCGAGTTATACCACCATGGTCCAGAAGACTACATCAAATATCTCGTCCGCTTTATTGGGGCGTTTGCCATTTTGTTTTTTATTAACGCACCGTTAACTATCGCCGTATTCTGCTTTTTACCTTTCTTAGGCGTTTTTACATTGTATTTTAATAAGGTTTTGAATCGGGCATTAAAAAGAAACAAAGAACGAATTGGGGATATAAACTCACAGGTAGAAGACAGTCTATCTGGAATCCGCGTTGTGAAATCATTTGCAAATGAAGACGTTGAGATTAAAAAGTTTAATAGAGAGAATAATCGTTTCCTCTATAGTCGGAAAGAAACTTACAAAGCAGAAGCCTATTTTTACAATGGTGTTGAAATACTGCTCCAACTTATTACCATTACGGTGATTATTTTTGGTAGTACTAAAATCGTCAATAACGAAATTGATTTAGCAGATTTGATTACTTTTTTACTGTATATCAACTTTATGATTGAACCAATCCAGCGACTTACACATATGAGCACTCAGTTTCAAGAAGGTATTACCGGTTTCCAACGATTTATGGAAATCATGAATCTAAAGCCATTGATTGAAAATAGTCCAAATGCGATACCCATAGAGAAAGTCCAAGGGGAAATTGAGTTCAAGGATGTTTCTTTCCAGTATGATGACCATCTGAATCATGTATTAGTCAATATTTCACTTCATGTACAGCCTGGTGAATATATTGCGTTAGTTGGGGCGTCTGGAGCAGGAAAAACAACATTATGCTCTCTCATACCTCGTTTTTACGATGTGACTGATGGTGAATTATTTTTAGACGGTATCAATATTCGTGAAATCGACCTACAGTCATTAAGAAATGCAATCGGGATCGTTCAGCAAGATGTTTATTTATTTGCAGGCACAGTAATTGAAAACATTCGATATGGAAATCCAACTGCCAATGAAGAAGAAATCATCATTGCTGCAAAACATGCCTATGCACATGACTTTATCATGAGTTTACCAAATGGTTATCAAACTGAGATTGGACAACGAGGTGTTAAACTTTCCGGAGGTCAAAAACAGCGACTAAGCATCGCTCGCGTATTCTTAAAAAATCCACCAATTCTCATTTTAGATGAGGCAACAAGTGCACTTGATAACGAGAGTGAAACCTTCATTAAGGAGTCACTAGAATCGTTAGCGAAAGGACGTACAACAATTGTAATCGCCCATCGGCTTTCCACTATTCGTAATGCCGGCCGGATTCTTGTTTTGACAGATGAAGGTATTACTGAACAAGGTACACACGATGAATTGTTAACAAATGGCGGAGTATATCAACAACTATACTCCAAGCAATTTGAATAACCATTATCAGCATAAATATACCCTATAAAGTAGACCTTATTGTGTCTACTCTATAGGGTTATTTTATATCTGTTTTAATTCCAATCTTCTCGCGATCATTGACAAAGCATAGTTAACGATGAAGTACATGAACGATACAATGACCAGTACAGGTACGACATACGATCCTTTTTGAGCATATATGATTTGTCCATTATGCAATACATCTGGTAGCGCGATTACAACAGCTAGAGACGTATCCTTCAGCAACGAGATAAATTGACTTACAATGGGCGGTACCATTCTTCTCAACGCTTGGGGCATGATGATATAACGTAAAGTCTGAAAGTAATTTAATCCTGAAGCACGTCCTGCTTCAATCTGCCCTTTTTCAATAGAGTTTAAGCCACTACGAATAATTTCCGAAATCATAGCTGATTCAAAAACAGTCAATGCCGCGATTGCGGCTGCTGTAATTTCCATCTCGATTCCGATTTCAGGAAGTGCAAAATAAGTAAAGAAAATAAGTAGCAGTAAAGGAAGGTTACGAATCGTCTCGACGATCACGGCTAGCAAATGAGAAACAACCGGAATTTTTGCATATCGAAGTGTACCTACAATACCGCCGATTATGAAACTAAGTACAATTGAAATTGCAGCGACCTTTAGAGTAACCCAAAATCCTTCTAACAGAAATCTTACATTGTCAGGTGAATAAACTTCTATGAACGGCGCTAGAAAATCCATCTATTCACCCTCCCTAATTACTTCTAGCCATGCGTTTTTCTAAAAAACCAACACCTAAACTTAAAGGGATCGTTATCATTAAATAAAATAAACCTACAAAAATATAAGTATCAAAGGTTGCATAAGTCATTGCAGATATGAGATCCCCTTGATACATTAAGTCCCCGCCTGCTACTACTGCTAATAATGAAGAATTTTTAACTAAATTGATAAATTGGTTGCCTAGTGGTGGGATAACGATTTTAATCGCCTGCGGTAGAATAACCATTCTCATCGCCTGGCCATATGTCAACCCTGTCGATCGGGCAGCTTCCATTTGCCCTTTTGGAACAGACAAAATCCCGGCACGAATAGCCTCAGCAATAAAAGCCGCTGTGTAGATGGTCAATCCTATTGTTCCTGCAATCATTCCTCCAAAGTTCCCAACTAAGAAAGTGAAAAACACAATAACCAGTACTGGTATATTACGAATAAATTCAACATATGCCGTGCCAATCCAGTTAAGTAACTTAAATGGAGCAATTCTCATAACAGCAATTAAAGTTCCTAAAATAAAACTTGCTATTAAAGCAATTAAACTAGTAATAATCGTTATTTTTAAACCTTCCAAAAATAAATCCATATAATTCGTTAGTATCGAGAAATCTAGCAAACGATCTCCTCCTAATTAGTCAGGATGAGTAGGGCCGAAAAATTTGAATTCGGACTACTACTCATCCAATGAGAATCCCGATAGTAATAATTAGTTTTTAATCCACTTATCCTTTATTTCATCGTACTTCCCTGAATCCTTCAAACTTTTTAATGCTTTATTTAACTCATCGACAAGTTCTTTATTTCCTTTCTTTACAGCAATTCCATATGGCTCTTCAGTGAATGTTCCCCCTACCAATTCAAAGGAAGGATCTTCTTCTGCCATACCATATAAAATTGCGTCATCAGTCGTGAGCGCATCACCCTTTCCAGACTTTAAAGCAGTAAAGGCTTCAGCATAATTTTCAAATTCAAGTACAGTTGTATCTGGTGCCTTCTCACGAATATTGATTGCAGATGTCGAGCCTTTAACAGCCAGCACCTTCGTTCCCTTTTTTAAATCTTCAATGCTTTTTACTTTGCTTCCTTTTTTCACAAGCAATGATTGACCAGCATCAAAATAGACATCAGTAAAATCTACTTCTTTTTTACGTTCTTCATTGATCGTCATTGTTGCGACTACTGCATCTACCTTGCCATTATTCAAAAGGCCTACTCTCGTTTTAGAAGTAACCTCTATGTACTCCGGCTTAACATCATCCCCAAACATTTCTTCTGTTAATGCTTTTGATAGATCGATATCAAACCCTTCTACATCACCTGTTGAAGGATTTTTCAATCCGAACAAACGAGTGTCATGTTTTACGCCAAACACAATTTTTTTATCTTCTTTAATTTGAGCAAATACGTCCTTGCTGTTTCCTTTAGAGTCCTTGTCCCCGCCGCAACCAGCAAGGAAACTGGCCGCCAAAATTGATACTAGTGCCATTTTCATGAAATTTTTTGTTTTAAACATATCCTTTTCCCTCCAATTAATGATTTAATATACGGCTGAGAAATAATCGGGCCCGTTCTTCACGTGGATTCTCATAAAATTCAGCCGGAACTGCTTCTTCCAATATTCGTCCTTCATCAATAAACACAATACGGTCGGCAACCTCTCTTGCAAAGCCCATTTCATGGGTTACTACAACCATTGTCATACCTTCTCTAGCGAGGGCTTTCATCACATCAAGGACCTCCCCAATCATTTCGGGATCAAGTGCGGAAGTTGGTTCATCAAACAGCATGATATCTGGTTTCATGGCAAGCCCGCGGGCAATTGCGACACGCTGTTGTTGACCTCCAGAAAGTTGGGAAGGATAAGATTCAGCTTTTTCTAATATACCTACCTTATTGAGATAACGACTTGCTGTTTCCTTAGCTTCTTTTTCAGATTGGCCCAAAACTTTCATAGGAGCCAGCGTAATATTTTCAAGCACAGTTTTATGGGGATATAAATAAAAGTGCTGAAAAACCATACCAATATTACGCCTAAGCTTATTAATATCTGTATTTTTATCTCCTACTGAAATTCCATTTACGGTAAGGGTTCCTTCTGAGATTGATTCCAAATGATTAATACAGCGCAACAAAGTACTCTTCCCTGAACCGGACGGACCAATTATGACAACTACCTCACCTTTATTAATTGTTAGATTGATATCTTTTAGGACTTGAAAATCCCCGTAAAACTTATTCACTTGATTAAATAAAATCATCCTGATCCTTGACCTCCTAATAAAAAACTTCCAAAATTAGAAACTCAATTCTTATAAATTTTGAGAATTAATTAAACTATATTCATATTGCGTCCAATACATTCTTCATAGTTTTGTCCATCCTCTTCTCCAACAAAAAAAGCCGCTATTGCGGCTTATGGTTTTGAAAGACACTGTATCCCTTTATTAAATAGTAAAAAAATCATTATATAAGGAACCTTTTTATTCTAATTACTTACTTTATTCTTATTTTATCCGGGTTTCTAACTAGGTAAATTCTCTTATAGCAATCTCCTGTTCTTTCAAAGCAAATGATTGTAGGTTCTTTGCCATCTACTAGTATTCCAATTTGACCATTTATCATGACTAGTTTGACTTCCCCAGAGCCTGCTTCCTTCTTTGCTAAACCTGTTAAGAATGCAATAACATGATTCTTGTTGGATATAGGACGAATGGCTGCCTTAACTTTACCCCCACCATCAGAAATGAGAACTATGTCGTCTGTTAACAGTGAAATCAAAACCTCTAGATTTCCAGTCCCAACTGCTTCAATAAAACGTTTTGCCAATAAGAAATCTTCTTCAATATTTGTTTTCGTATTTTGATGATCAGCTTGAATTTTATCTTTGACTCTACTAAAGATTTTGCGACAATTCATTTCAGTCTTGCTTAAAATTTCAGCAATATTTTTATATTCAAATTCAAAAACTTCTCGAAGAAGAAACACTGCTCTTTCAACAGGGTTTAGTTGTTCAAGTAGAACTAATAGTGCATAGGAAATCGTTTCATCTAAAATGACTTTTTCCGCTGGATCTTCATGTATTCCTTCAAATTTTAATTGAAGAATTGGTTCCGGTAACCATGGTCCAATATAGACTTCCCTTTTCTTTCTTGAAGATTTTAATAAATCCAAGCATCTATTTGTCATAACTTTACATAAAAAAGCTTTTATATTATTCAGTTCTTCGTTTGAAGTTTTGCTCAGTTGGTGAAAGGCAACAAAAGTATCCTGTACTAAATCCTCAGAATCCTCGACTGATCCCAACATATGATAACCAATTGAAAATAAAAGTGGTTTATATTCAGAATATAGTATATCTATATCCACGAAGCCTCTTCCCTTCTGTTCTATAAATGTTGAAATGCTAATTTCTTTTCTAGTAGTTTCGTAGCATTCTTTACACTACTTAGTGACGCACTCAATAGAACTTCTTTATCTCCTACCCAATCTCCTGCAATAAACAAGCCCTCTATCCCTATTTCATCTGCTTCTACTATATTTCCACTTGGTTTTTTTATTGCATTGGAAACGACTATTTTAGGAAGAAAACGACGTGATACAATAAAATCTCTCCATCCAGGTTGGATTACATCAAGAAAACATTCTAGTTCATATTCATCATTTTGTGCTTCAGTTTCAATCGTGGAATCTAAATATTTCATCACATGTACGACAATATGACCAGGCTCATCTGAAAGCTTTGCTACTGTTGAATGATTTGAAAAATACCATGGATTTTCCACACCTAATGCAAAATTCGTTTTAGGATTTGGAAGACCAGACATGACAAGGTCTAAACATGCTGCACGGACTGGTATTATTTGACCTACTTTTTTACGAAAAGATTCCGAGGCCTTCTCACCTACAAGTTTTATTAGTTCATTTGGATTAATTGTTGAAACTGTACTGCGTGTTTTCATCGATTGCCCATCTTTTAACGAAATTGTTAATTCAGGATATTCACCTGAAATCTTACTAACGACGGCATTCTTTTGGATTGTGACCCCTACTTCTTTCGCCCTACTGATCAGTTTATTGACAATTGTTTGCCAACCTTCATTCAAATACAATACACTTGCTCCTCTTAATTGACCAATCGCTACGCGAGCACTGATTAACTCAGGGTTATTTGCATATGTTGATACCCGAACAAATGTATAAATCAAGTCTTTTACCTTGTTACTTGATAGCGCGGTAGATAGATACTGCTCTAAACTAATTCCATTTAAAGAGTCTAATTCCATTTTACGTATATGACGATAAAAACGGATAAATTCCATTTTCTCTTTCCACTTTAAATGGCTACCAAGAAATAAATTCACTATATCTACTACGTTCATTTTTTCATAATCTTTACCAAACACAAATGCACCGCTTAATTTTGGCGATTTTCCTGTAATATTGATTCCAACCTCATTGAATACCTCAAGTGTATCTAAAAAAAGTGCATGTGGGCCTAAATTCACATGAGCTTTTCCTATATGACTCGAGATCCCTCTTCCACCTAAATTCCCGCCTTTTTCTAGAACCAATACTTTTTTCCCCTCTTGCGCTAACAAAATAGATGCTGTTAATCCAGCTATTCCTCCACCTAATATAACTACATCCCATTTAACGCCTGTATGTTCTTCTGTCGAATACATATTTATTCACCCTTTCCTCTTATCTCATTACTTAAGACGAATAGCACGAGGAATTTGTGACAAAACAGAAATAAAAAGAATGACGAAATTTTTTTCAGAAATTACTTTGACAGATAGAGTAATTATTGTTAGTATTACTCTATCAGATAGAATAATATGTTTTAGAAGGTGAATTATGGTTAGAAGTGATATCATACGTGGTCATTTGGACTCAATTATATTGAGGCTTATTTTTGAGAAGGATCGATATGGTTACGAAATTTCTCAAGAAATCGGCTTACGTACAAATAATCGATTCCAAATTAAAGAAGCTACTCTTTACGCCGTTTTTCAACGCTTAGAGAAAAAAGAACTAGTTGAGGCTTATTTTGGTGACATTACTCACGGTGGAAAACGAAAGTATTACAAAATTACATCATTAGGTAAAGCATATTTAAATGAATTAGCAAAAGAATGGCAGGAAGTAAAAGAAATTATTGATTTATTTATGGAGGACTTGTGATGAAAAAAATCAAAAATCATATTGAAGAATTATTTAAAGAAATTCCTAGAACAAAAGAATCAGAACTAGTAAAACAAGAAATTATTCAAAACTTAGAAGAAAAAGTAATTTATTTAATGGAAAATGGTAAAGAAGAAGAAGATGCAATCAATAAAGCAATTGTTGAATTCGGAGATATAGATGAACTAAAAAAAGAGCTAGGTGTTAAGAATCCCGATCAAAAAAAGAGTAAATTAGCAAAACTAAACTTAGCTTATTCACTTTGCGGAAGTGGACTTTTAATTGCACTGTTCCTATTTATTAATTTTTACTATACACCAAATACGATTTGGTTTGTTTATCCCACATTCGGTTTACTTTGGTGGCCACTTTCAATGTACTTTTATTGGCAGCGAAATAAGTGAGGTGTAAATGATGAAAAACTATGTTGGATTCGCCACTGCTGGTTGTATTATGAGTATGATATTTTTTATGATCGTAAATTATATTACTTCACCTAATACACTTTGGTTTATATATCCTTGCTTTTTCCTGTTATTATGGCCTATTAGTTTATATTTTGTATTTAAAAAATCAGCAAAACAGCTTTCATTATTTTGTAGCTTAGTACTTATTGCATTCCTTCTTACCGAAAACTTAATTCATTCACCAGATTATTTATGGTTTTTCTATGCGGCTTATCCAATTATTTGGTGGCCAATATTAATGCACTTAGGAGCCAAATCAGGTTCATTACGTGTTGCAATCATCGGTAGCTTAACGACAATGATCTACTACTCTAGTTTTAATTTTTTCGGTTCCCCAGATTATCCTTGGGCGATCTATCCCGCGTTTGCTGTCATTTGGTGGCCATTAGCAATTTACCATGCAAAACGTAGAAGTTTCGTGTTCTTTTCATTCACTGCAAGTTTATTAATCAGTGTATTTTTTATTACAGTTAATATCGTCTCATCTCCAGATACAGTATGGGCTGTTTACCCGATCTTCGCAGTAATTTGGTGGCCATTAAGTATGTATTTTTATGTTTACAAAAAGAAAAGTATCTAATTGAAATGAAAAAGAGATTCTTCTTTTGAAGAATCTCTTTTTCATTTGTAGACATAGATTCAGACTGATCATTACTCCGCTTCTGAAACAAGTGTAAATCGTTGGTTAACATGTTTTGGTTTTTCGATTTCATCTAGTACAGCGATAGCATAATCCGCATAGCTAACATAACTATTTCCTTTTGCATTAACAATAAAATTGTCTTTTCCTAATTGATAAGTACCTGTTCTTTTCCCAGTTGGATCGAAATGTGCTGCTGGACTAATAAATGTCCAATTAATACTCGATTTCTGTAAGTCCTCTAGATTTTTTGCTTGGTTGGATGCAGTTGCAAAATACTCTTTTGGGAATTCAGGTGTATCAATTAAACGAATTGTTTTTTGTTCATCTACAAATAAACTTCCTGCCCCACCTACAACAATCAATCTTGTTTTATTTGTACCTTTGATACCTTCAATTAACACATTCCCTGCTTCTACATGAAGATGCTCTTGGCCAACTGGTGCCCCATAGGCATTTACAATAACGTCAAATTGCATTAAATCGTTTGCTTGTAGGTCAAAAATCTCTTTTTCTAAAACTGAATCAATATGATCTGCTAATTTAGAAGCATTTCTTACAATCGCTGTTACTGCATGGCCTCTTTCAATTGCTTCCTTTACTATTAGATTCCCTGCTTTACCTGTAGCTCCAATAATTCCAATTTTCATTTTATATTCCTCCTGAAAGTAAGTTGTTTAAAAATATTTTTAAGTTGTAACAATTATAGTTACAACTGTTATAAAAAAAATAAAACTAGCAATTGATGTAACAAACTAAGTTACAACACTTTCAAAAAAAATTGAATCTTATTATCCAATTTTTTTAGTTAATACTGTAATTAATTCTTCCATCGTTACCTCATCCAAAATACGTTCCATCGCTTCTTGAGCTCGGTTTAAAATCAATTCGAGTACTGCTTGAATGTTAGCTCCAACTGGACAATTTGGATTCGGATTTTCATGAAATTGAAAAAGTTCTCCCTCTTCTACTACTTCTACTGAACGGTAAACATCTAGAAGAGAAATTTCTTTTAAAGGCTTTAAAAGTGAAGCCCCTCCTGTTCCTCGACGAACTTGAATTAAGCCAGCATTTTTAAGCTTTCCCATCACTCTTCTGATTACGACTGGATTCGTATTGACACTTTCTGCAATCCACTCAGAAGTGCAAAGTGCACTATTCTCGATCGTAACTAAAGATAAAATATGAACAGCGACGGTAAAACGACTACTGATCTTCATAGGATTCAACCTCCCGATGTAATCATTATAGTTACATCAAATATAATTGTCAATTCCTTATTATATAATGTTGTGTTTGGAAGGAGCACTTGGCTCCTTTTTAAATTTCAATAAATGCTAAGATACCTAATAGTATGATAAGTAATCCAGCTATTTTGTTGACCCTACTTAAATGAGGTCTAATTCTATTCCTAAATAAACTTACTACATAGCTTAAAATGATCCACCAAGTTAGAGCACCTAAAAATACACCACCAATTAAAGTTACTGCAACTAACCTAGATGTGGAGCTTTGTTCAAAACCTAAACCAGCAAACATCGCGACAAAGTTCAAAATGGTCACTGGATTCGTAATCATTAAGAAAAACGTTGAAAGAAACATTGCAAATACACTTTCATCTTCTAAATTAGCCGCATGATTAGAAGGTTTTTTAATAAATGTTTTTATCCCTAAGTAAAGTAAAAATAAACCACCGATTCCCCTCAATATCAACTGCTGTTCTACTAAAAAAGATGATACAACTGAAAACCCAAACGCGGCGATGCTGGCATAAATTAAATTAGCAGATGCAGCACCTAAACCTGTCATGAATCCTGCCGTTCTTCCTCTAGACAAAATTCTTTGTATACACAATAAACCAATTGGGCCAACAGGAGCTGAGACTGAAAAACCCAAAATAAAGCTTTTTAATAATAGCATTGAAACGTTCCTCGCAGTCTAGCTTTTTAAGTTGAATCCTTTTTGAGACTCCTTTAGAAGAAGATTTATTTAAATAACTCATATAAAGCAATTCCACCAAAAATTAGGATGATGAATCCTGATAAACGGTTGATCACAGTTAATGATTTATTTGTTATCCTCTTCCTAAATAATCCTACTCCACTACTTAAAATGACCCACCATAAAGTAGAACCACAAAATACACCTATTACTAAAACTACCGAGGATATCAAATTACTGCTTGAATTGGAGATCCCTAGCCCTGCAAAAATTGCGATGAATGATAAAATTGTCATTGGATTTGTTAGTGTCAAAAACAAAACTGATAAAAAGGCATTCCACAAATTTTTCTTTTGGGTTTCAGTTTGAATATAGCTTGCTTTTGACATCAGTGTTTTTACACCTAAATAACAGAGAAAAATTCCACCAATTAATTGAATCCAAAAATGCTGTCCAATTAAAAAATTCGTAATAACCGTCAATCCAAACCCAGCAATTAAACCATAAATTCCATCTGCTGTTGCAGCCCCCAAACCGGAAACTAAGCCTACAACTCTGCCATGTGCTAATGTTCTTCGGATGCATAACACACCAATTGGACCAACAGGAGCAGCAATTGATAAACCAATTACCAAGCCTTTTAATAAAAACGCCAATTCCATACTAACCCTCCCTACTCAATTGAAAATTTATGATTTTGTAATGGTATTCTAAACGTTTCTTTCGTTGTATCCATTACAATTGTTGTTTTTGTTCTAATGACTCCATTAAGACCCTTTATTTCATGACTAATAACTCGATCTAAATCTTTCGTATTTTTACTTCTTATTTTTAGTAAATAATCGTCTTCACCTGCAATGTGATGACATTCCTGTACCTCTTCTAACTGATTAATAAGTTCTAAAAATGTTACTCTATTTTCAGGGCGTTCAAGTGAAACTGCAACAAAAGCAGTAAGCTCACTCCCGACTTTTTCAGCATCAACTAATACACCATAATTTTTTATTACACCTTGCTCTACCAGTCGATTTACCCTTTCTGCAGTAGCTGGTGCAGACAACCCAATCTCAGCAGCCAAATCAGCCCACTTTATTCTTGAATTATCCATTAATCGATTAATAATTTTTAAATCGTAAGAATCCATCTTTAAATACCTTCTTTTTATAAGTTTTATTATATAATAACTTATTTTATGAAGGTTATTCAATGTTATTTACATAAAAAAACTACTTCATTGATGAAGTAGTTCTAATTGAAAATATTAGTCTGTTTGAATCTCAAGATTAAGTATTTAATGAATTATTTGACTTTTATTGTAATCTATTAATATACTTTTAAAACAAGTCTTTATTTTGGAGAGTGTTACAACAATGAAAATGACATTAACACGAGCTTTAGCTGAGTTAAAAATGTTAGATAAACGTATAGAAAAAACGATCAATGAAAGTCAATACATTGCGTATGAAATCGGAAATAAAGGAATTAAAGGTTTCCAACAAAAAGATGAATTTATTACATATGCAAAAGGTCAGTATGAAAGTGTACTTAAATTAATTGATAACAGAAAAAAAATTAAAGCTGCTCTTGTAAAAGCAAATGCAGTTACAGTTGTAGAGATTGCTGGTGAAAGTATGACTTTAGCTGAGGCGATTGAGCGAAGAAATAGTATCAATCATGAAGCAGTTTTACTAAGAGTGTTATCCCAACAGTTTTCAAAAGTGACGAATAAAGTTGAATTAGAAAACATTTCTGTTCAAGAGCGTTTAGATAATTTACTAGAAAGTCAATTTGGGAAAGACGGCAAAACTAAAAATGACGATACGAAAGATTTAATCGATTTGTATAATACAAAACATGCAGCAAAAGTAGTTGATCCAATTGGTTTACGAAATGTCATACAGAAATATCAAGATAAATATGATCAGTTTTCTACTGAAGTTGACTTTATCTTATCTGAAACAAATGCCAAAACAGAAATTGAAGTTCATTTAGATTAATCTAATTTCTGAATTGCTACTATTACGAAATGACTCAAAAAACTGCCCGAACGGAACGGGTTATTTCCGTATCTAATTAAGTAGATTACAATCTACAATCCTGAGACTCTATGATAAGAGAAAGAAAACGTTAAATTTTAGCGTTTAAATCTTAAAGCCTAAATTGTAGCGATTAAACTTCTAACGATTAACGATTACATTTTAAATTTTTTTAAAACCCAAGAGTACTGCTTTATAGGTGTTCAGTTTCTTACCTTGTCATAGCACTTGGCTGTTCTAGTAGCTCCCCCTCTAACTGTTTTCAGTTTGAGGGGTCTTTTGTATTCATTTTCTTTTTAAGTAAACCTAATAGGTTAACTCCTTATTTTAAAAGTGACATTCGTTTCGTATTCTATTTCTTCAAACCTTCAGTATTCATTAATACGATTCTCCACCCATCAGGGTCCTCTACTGTAATACTTTTACCAAGCCAGTAAGGGTTTTCCGGTTCAACTTCATCATATCCCATTAATTGTAATCTGTTTTTTATCTCATCTATCTCATTTTTATTAGGTATATAGAATACAAGGAGGTTATCTTTTGTTGGTGCAGGACATGGGCTTCCGCCAATATATTGAGTAAATTCTAGGTGATACTCTACATTGGGTAAGCCAAACATGACTCCATCATAACCATCATGATTTTCAAATCCACCTACACACTTTAATCCTAGTCCTTCACCATAAAACTTCTTAATTTCATCTAACTGATCTGTTGGTCTTGCGATTCTGAATTGAACCCAATTTTTCATTTTACTTCGAACTCCTGTCTTAATTATTTGAAGCACTCCACTTCGTTTAACTTTTTATTATTTGAGTATTTAACTTTTTAAGTTCTTGAATGAAAAATCAAGGGTACTGTTTAAGTCAGTACCCTCGATTACTATCTGTATAATCTCTTTTCATACTTGTAAAAAGAAAAGATTTTTTCCTCATCACTTTATTGTTTCTTCATACGTTTATCAAGTTGTTCTAGTACATAAGGCCATGCTTCTTCATGCTGATCTCTCGATAATTCATCAGGGAAACCAGCATGTGCTAATTTGATCATAGCGCCATTATCTTTTGAAACGAACTCTACTGTAACGACTGTTTCTGCCTTCGTCCCAGCTGTTATCCATGTAATTTCAACAAGTCGATTTTGTTCAAGTTTTAAGAAACGTCCATAATGCGGATGACGCATCTCATTGAATTCTGTTTCAAAGAAAAAAACAGAATTCACTTTTGCTTCCATAATGACAGAATCCGGAGCTGCAAACCAACTACCAAAGCCTTCAGTCCAAGCATGATATAAAACGTCTATTGATGCTTCCATTTCACGTTCAACCTGCAAACTATACGGTCTATTCGAAAGATTAGGGTAACTAACGATTTCCATCTTAATACCTCCAGATAATTATAGGCTTTTATTATTCATTTTCGTTGATGATAGCAAGCACTTGATGATCTTCCCATTTCCCATTAATTCTAACGTTTTTCTTTGCAATTCCTTCTTTATGGAAACCTGATTTTTCTAATACTCTAATAGAGCCTATATTGTGTGGCATTACGCCAGCCTCAATACGGTGAAGCTTTAGTTCAGTAAATGCATAATCTACTACAAGCTTTACTGCTTCAGTCGTATAGCCTTTACCATTTTGTTGCTCAGCTAAAGAATAGCCAACAAAACAACTTTGTAAATCCCCTCTTAAAATTTCGGCTAGCATCGTATTTCCAATCAATTCATCAGTTTCTCTTAAGTAGATACCGAAGAAATAGTACTGATCATTATCACTTTTTTCTTTATTTGATTTAATGCGTTCCTGTTGAAACTCTACTGTATAGAAACTCTCATCTTTTATGTACGTAAAGGGCTTGAAGAATACTCTATTTTTCACTTCAAAATTTAAAAGTTCTTCTGCATCATTAACATCTAGCATTCTTAAATAAACATTATTCCCTACTAATTTCACGATTATATCCCCCTCAAACAAACCATCTATATATTGTGTAAATTTTCTTTCTATTATTATAATACCTTATAAAGTGCCTTTCCAAAGTAAAAAGATGAACCTATTTTCCCTTTGCCCATAAAATCCTTGAATCAATATGACGAGCTAAACGATGAACTGTTGGATTAAATCCATTTTTCAACCAAAATCTTGATGATTCCAGATTTGTCATTCTCCAATCAGTCTCGCAACATGTATAACCTGATTCCTTTGCATAAGTAAGACCATTTTGTAATAAAGCTGAGCCTACCCCCATTCCTCTAGCTGTCTCAACTGTTGCACCAACCACCAAACTTACACATGAATCTGGTATAATCATATTTTCATCTGTTGCTTCTGCTGGCATATATACTTGAAAACCAACGACTTCATTTTGGTAAATGGCTAACCAAAATGTAACTGATTCATCATCTATTAATTCAGCGTACCCATCTTGATAATCGACTCTTTCTTCTATAAAACCAGGTGCGAATACTGGAGACTTAGCTTGATGTTCCATGATAACTGTAGCCAACGCTCGAATATCTTGTTCATCATCTTTGGTTGCTAAACGGATTTGAAGATCAGGATGAATGTGATATGGCTCTATCCCCTCTGAAATGTCACGAATTCCGTGGACTTGTTCATATGCAAATCCTGAACAAAACCAAGCATTCAACATACTCGCATCACCGCTTGGTACCATCACGTAATGATGGAAAGAACCATTATTAACCATTTCGTTTGCAAATACAGCGTACAACTCACGGTATAATTCTTCATTTTCTTCTTGAGCAATTGCTACTCCTGCATACTGAATCCATGTATGGCGTTCACGGTTTTTATCGTTTTGAATCGTACCAATCATATAACCAACTAGCTGATCGTCTTTTATTGCTGCTACACCAATCCAATTCTTCGTAACCAATGATTCTATTGCTTTTTTTGCATACAATATTTCTTCAAACTTTACTGGTAATTCTTTATTTACTGTTCTCTCATTTTGGTGCCTTTTCGCCAATAAACTTGCTGCATCATCTATATAAGAATGCTTAAACTCTACAATTTTCATCATAAACCTCCAAAACGTTAAAAAGAGTGTATTACTTTCGACTCTAATAACTTCAATAAAAAGAGCACTACTTCCTGCTAAAGAAGTAATGCTCATAGAATACTGACATATCTAGCAACAATCCCAGTTGTATAGGACATTCGTAAAATTTCTGTTTAATAAATCTTCTCTAGAAATAAAGAAGTTAGCAACACCAACGTCACCAAACATACAGTCAATTGAATCATCAGAATCAATTTGTAAAAGTAATATGGGGTGCTCTTCTTTTTCTCTAGGATCTGCTTGTGTAAAGTATGGATAGCCACCAATTCGATGACCTTCTCCAACAAACTTTTCAATATATAATTCATGTAAATCATTACAATTTTCATGCTCTATTTTTTGATCCAGTGGAATATTTTCTTCTATTATATCAAAATCAACTGAAAAAGCTGATACAGGTTGAACCACTAAATCAAATGTCATACCTGCCTCTTTCCCAATCGGAAACTCTATCTCTCTATCATTCGTTACAAATGAGAAGTCTTCAATTAAATCTGTTTCATTTAATTGCTCATGGTAAATTAGTTTAAAGTTCTTCTGCTTAGCTGGTTCATCGAAATCTATTCCATAAACGTCGTCATCAGCTGATATGTAAAATTGTAGCAGTCCCGAAGTTGGAAACTCGTTTAATTGTGGTAACTCTGAAAAATTTATTTGTGCAAGTAGCTTCATCGGTTCTCCATTTTCGTCCTTTGGATACGTCATTTGATTAGGAAAATAAGGATCACCACAAAACTTACTCTCTGTTAAACTCGTCTTTCGAACATCAGGCAAAATGACTACTGAGTTTTTAACTGTCGACTCGATTAGTTCCTTGAAGTTTAACAATTCCTTTGGTATTTCTAAACTTTTTACCATGATACACCTACCTTTTACATTATTAGCTTAATCATATCAATCATCGCGAAATTGACAATTACTTTTTAAATATATTCTACTAATCTCTATTAAACACACTTCTTTATATGAAAAAAGATAAAATAGCTGATTTTAAATAACTTTACTCACTGTGTTATAATACTCAAAAACCAATTGAAAAGAGTGTTAAACATGGATATTACATTTATTGGTTGTGGTGATGCATTTAGCAAAGTATTAGGCCATAACAGTGCCTTGTTTACTTTTAATCAGACAAATTTATTAATTGATATTCCAGATTCGAACTACTATCGAATAGATAAAATGGGATTATCTTATAGTGATATTGATAACCTATATATCACTCACTTGCATGGAGATCATATTAATGGTCTTGAGAAATTAGCATACTTTAGAAAATTTATCTCTCCATTAGAGCAAAAAGATAAAACAGTGAAAAAGATTAATCTCTACATACATGAAACATTGCTAGACGGTTTATGGGAAAGTGTAAAAAATGGATTAAAATTCACAAATGACGGTGAAAAAAATTTAGAGGATTATTTCAATATATATACTGTGACTGATTCCTTTCAAATCGATGGCGTACTATTTAATTTAATTCAAAGTCAACATGTGCCAAACATGCCTGTTTTCGGTCTTTTTGTTGAAGATGAATTTTTCTATTCAGCAGACAGCATTTATAACCAACCATTATTACAAAGCTTACTTCCAAAGGTAAAGAAAGTATTTTATGATATTCATTTCTATCCATTTCCAATTCCAGTCCATGCTAGCGTTCGAGATTTTGAAAAATTACACATTGAGGATAAGGAAAAAGTCTATGCTATGCACTATGACGATAGTAAAGTAAATACCATATGCATTGAAGGTATCAAGCTAGTCCAACCATTTCAAAAAATTCATATTTAATAAACATAAAAACCCACTGAATATGATGACTCAGTGGGTTTTCTTTATAACATCATTCATTCTTAATGATATTCTAAGAACTCAATTCGATTTCCAAATGGATCATTCACAAAAAATCTTGTTCGACCTTCTATTGGGGGTTCTTCATTTATTTCCATTTTTAGTGAAATCAATCTTTCTCTTAACTTTTCGATATTTGTAACGATTAAACCAGGATGAGCTTTTTTAGGAGGAATATGATCTTCTTGAATACTAATATGAATTTCTTGCTGACCACAACTAAACCAACAACCACCTCTACCTTTTAAGTTTTCTGGTTTCGGTATTTCCTTCATTCCAAGAATGTCGCCGTAGAATTCCCTTGCTTTATCTTCCTCACCCCTTGGTGAAGTAATTTGAATATGATCGATGCCATTTATTTCAAAACCCATTTAATCCACCTCTTCATTCATCGTTCTATCGCTTTAAATTATTTTACATCTTTAGCATATCAGAACATATAAAAATGAAAAGCATTACCTCTAAAGTGAAGTAATGCTTCTCATAATAAATGATTAAATTAATTTCAATCCATTTGTAATCAGATTTTTCAGTGAATTAATTTTACTTAATTCTTCTAAATCCTTTTTAAGAGGTAATACTAAATGATTTAATTTTGGATTTACAATTGATAATTCAAGTAATTCCAAACGTAGTAACCAATCTTCTTTATGCGAACGATTTAGTTCATCAAACGTATCAATTAGCTTTTTAATACAATCATCACAGAATGTATTCTTTTCTCTAATGACTCTAACTTGTTGGTATAGTTTTTCTAATTCAGTTAATGGTGCTGGCGTTTCCTCAACAACTTCAACTTCTTTCAGTGAATCGTTAAAGTAAGTAGCTGGATCAGCTGCACCAGGGTATGCTGATATTACTTTAGAACCAACAGCCATATCAAAAGTGCCCCATTCTTTTTTAAACAATTCCTTACCTTCATAAGTAACTGTGCAGTCCTCAAATGAAATTAAAGCGACTTTATGATTATTTTTGATGATATTCACAATTCTACCGGAAGCGCTTACATTGCTTGAGAATTCTAAATCAACATAGTTTCCTACAACAATACCTAAATTTTTAAGCATGTCGTCGTCACATTCTTCTAATTCTATATTTCCTTTAAGAAGTCCGATTGGTGTACCAAATCCTTTTGCGTGGTAATCCTTACCGTGACCCTCTAACTGTTGTTGGTTAACTGATAATGCTGTCTCTCCAGTTGTATTAACATAAATTGCTTCACCGTTTTCATCCTTTAAAATTGCGTGAACAATTCCTGTTACACTTAAGCCTGAATTTAATTCAAAGGTTGCAACACTTTTCGATTTTAGCGCTTTATCTAAGCTTTCAGTGCCACCATTGCGGAATGCCATTGTATTTGCTAGTTCTTCAGCACCCTCCATTAACTCTTCAAAGCTTTTACATACGAATAACTGTGATTGCATTTCCGTTACATTTTTTGGATGTAATGTAGCAGCCTCTACAGAGAAAGGCAATCTCTCTACAGCATCTGTAAAGCAATGAGTACTTTCACCAACCGAAGATAATAAACCTGCGCCGTAAATTTTTGGTTGTTCTACATCGCCTATTAAACCATATTCAACTGTTCTCCAAAATACACGTGAAATTTTTTCAGCTTCTGAAATTCCAACAATTGCGTTTTGTTTTTCCTCAACCAATCTTTGTGCCGCTGCTTTTTCTTCAGCAGTTGATTTCGGGTCTTCCATTACAATCGTTAAGTTTCTAACTGCCTCAAATAATTCCTGCTTTTCCTTTGTAGCAAAAGCTTTTGCACCAATTGAGCCAATTTTTTGTACATATTCTCTAAAAACTGGATCAAATAAAATTGGAGCATGCCCAGCTGCTTCATGAATAATATCTGGTGCAGGGGTATATTCGATATTTGTAATCTTTCGAATTTCCGTAGCGATAGGTAAAATTCCATTTGCCAATAATTCAAAAAATGCAGCTCCAGGAATTAACCCATTTACGATTCCAGCACCCCATCCAATTTTAGAAAGGCTCTCGTTCATTTCAGCAACATTTGGAATTTTTTCCGTCTCTATTCCAGATTGTTTTAATCCATCAACAAATGCAGCGTGCGCTTTATCTTTTAAAGCATGATGATTTTGTCGCATAACATAACGCCACACAGCATGATCAATCGGTGTGTACAGATCATAATTTTGTTCCGACA
>Ga0102589_1002020_pt1 | contig 24854 bp, 24 predicted proteins | sample AraplaMF_Col_mLB_FD_76858 | JGI IMG/M metagenome (GOLD analysis project Ga0102589, IMG submission 76858) | Arabidopsis root microbial communities from the University of North Carolina, USA - plate scrape MF_Col_mLB | ecosystem: Host-associated > Plants > Roots > Endosphere | place: USA... | reverse complement strand
CACGAATTATCAATAAGCAAGAATAATAGAGTTCTTCCTTATTTATCCTGCTATTCGTGGGCAGTAAGATCTCCACCTCAAGATTCAAAGAAAAACGAGGAAGGTAGTTGGGGATCGGGTTGCCCGTAAAAAAACGATTGGTGAGGGCTAATAATCAGTGGTGGATGAAGAAAACCCCCACTGATTAAGTAAACGACAAATAGACCTAGAAATATAATAAAATTGATTTTTTAGGTCTATTTGTCGTTTACGTTAATAAAAGAAAAAATGGGCTTGTTAGACAACCCGTTTTTTCTTTTAGCTCTTTTTTCTTTTCGGTAAGTCAGGAGCCTTCTTCATTGTGTCAACAACATGCATGACCGCGAAATATGGATATTTTAAAATCATTTTCGGTCCGCTCTTCTTCATAACATCCTTAACGAAATCTTTCATATCTGGTTTATAACAATGAATTTTGCAATTTTGACATGCTGGCTTCTTTTCTTGAAATGGACATTTTGATAAACGAAAATAAGCATACTCTTTTAACTTCTGACATTCTTCACATATAGTATCTTGTTCATGTTCGTTTTTACAATACATATCAATCATAATGCTAATTGTTTTCTCTTCACGTTCAATTCGATTCATGGCTAGTGCCTCCCGTTCCAAAGTCTCTCTGCTTTGATTGTAAGATTTTTTTAGAGGGTTTACATGAATTTTCATTGACAATTTTTCTAATATTTATCTCTTTCCTACGAATTATTAATGGAGAATGGCCCTACCAATCATAACCAACAATAAAAACGAGCATAATGCACAAAATTTTTGTTTTGGGGAATTTTAAAATCTTAAGTTGATGGGCATAGGGTCTTAACGATAAAACGCGGATATTATACGCTAAGATATTTTAGAAATCAGGTTTTTTTATCTTATATATTGTTTGTTTTCAAAAAAAATTTCATTCTTTTCATGAATAACTAAAACAACTGAACCAATGATGTTGTATGAATTGTTATCGTAATCGTCGCTAATTGAAATCCAGTAGAATCACTAAAAACATTTATTATAAGATCTGTATCAAAAATGCCACATATACTATCAACAACAAATTGAGATAAAGGACAACATCCATTACTCGCAGAATTACACATATATATATAACTCTTCTTCTTTATAAAGTTATAGTATATAAAATGACAAATAAGGAAAAGTGTTTGTACAAATAATCTATTTGATTTATTTTATAAGCTATAACTTTTATAGTACTTATGAAATTATGGTTTCGTAGGAGACAAGTAAGATTTTTGAGCAAACAACACTTAAAAATTTCCATCTTTATAATAAAAAAATTGGATCATTGATTCCCATCTTAAGGCTAACGCCTTTTTAGTGGGTGAATAAGGTTTCTTACGTGTTAATTTTAAAAATTGGCAGGAATTTTTAAGGATAAACAGAATATATAGTTTTAATAATGTGTAGGAGGGGATTGTTATGGAAGAAAAGGAAAAATTGATGCGGATTGTAGAGTTAGCTAAAGATATTCAGAAATTATTAGTGCAAGAAGCGTTCTTTAATCGACATCCCGAACTGCGCGGAGCGGTAGAAAATTTAGCTTGTTCTGTAGAAGTTTTAGCCAATATGCATGTACATGAAGATATGAATGCAGAAGATACATTACGTTATGTTTTAGCGAAAATGAAGATTGCTCACAATGCAATTTCACAAGAAAAAGAAGGCTTACATTTGAACTGACAATTAGTGTCAGTTTTTTTTATTTCTAGTTTGCTCTTATTATTCATACAATGATAAAGTGAAACTTTAATCAGTGGGGGGTTACGGGTAGTTTATCTCCTACCTAACTTCTTAAGAAAAGCGGAAGCAGCTTGCTCAGAATCGCAGGACGCCCACGCATAAGGCAGAGTGGTGCTTTTTGCCTCGTCCGAGGGGGCGAAATGACCGGAGATTCTAAGCCGCTAGAGCTGGACAACAAAGAAATGTGGAAGTGGCTCGTCCAGAATGTGAGGTGGGAGCATTACTGCCCGCGACTAACGGGATAAAAGCATTGAAAAAAGAAGGTGAGCGAGATGAAACTTGAGAAAGCTCTTCACCCAAGCTTTGTAAAGAGATTACAGCATATGCGTTTTATTGGGAAATTTGTAGAAGAGAAAAAGAAGAAGAAAGGGTCATTTTTTGTCGTTTGTCTTTCGCCAATCCCAAACATAATTGAAGCGGCTTTTGGAGAAGATTCACATATATTTGAGGGTTTATATAAAAGTAAACAAAATGAAAAATTCTTTGCCAGTATAAAAGAAGGAAGACGAGAAAAACAATTGTTGCTATTCCAACTTTCTTATATGGAGAACATTTTATATGCAGAATTAATAGCTGCTGAAGAAAGAGAAATTGCAAGCTCCTATAAAATGATTCCTTCTCCTAAACTATCAGTCCCAAAAGCGAGAGAAGTATTTGAAAGAAAACTTGGGAAAGGATATGTTTCATTTCTAGTGCCCAAATTCCCGCATGATTTTGGTACGCCAGAGTTGCTATGGCATGAAGGGCGGATATATGGAAATGTATCTTTAAAACCTTCTATTAGTACCATTACATATCGAGAACTGAGGCGTGATGTTCGTTACCTCGATATGGATGATTGGATGCAGTATGTCGATATGAATGTAGAGAATAGTTTGTTTTTTGTTCGAGCAGAAGTATATGAACAATTAGAAAAACAAATAAAAGAGAATGGAAAACAAATTGAAATCAGCGATACACGTAAACAAGAAAAGAGAAATGAATGGAATGAACGTGAGTATTCTTTTATACAATACGTAAAGAAAATTATCACAGAAAAAGAATTATATATTGATGAAATCGATATTTACAATTTTCATATTTGTGTAAAGACAAATTTATTAACAATAGTAGGTGGTATGCCTGGAATCGGAAAATCACAGTTTGTGCAAGCCTATGCAGAAGCGCTCGGATTAACGTTTGGGAAAGATTTCATTTGGATTCCTGTGTCACCATCGTATCAAGAACCGCATGACGTATTAGGTTATCTTCATTCAAATGGAACGTATATGGAAAGTGAAACTAAACTTGTTCGAACACTGTTAGATGCCGCTAAAAATCCAAATCAATTATATATGATTGTATTTGATGAAATGAACTTGTCATATATTGAACATTGGTTTACTCCTTTTCTATCACTCTTGCAGCTAAATCGGAAAAATCGTATTTTAACTTTATATGCAGCTAGTAATGAAAAAGAACAGGATGTACCACCGCAAATAGAAATTGGTGATAATGTCATATTTATTGGTACAGTTAATTTTGATGAAACAACAAAGGAGCTATCTGACCGTTTATTAGACCGTGTAAATGTCGTATTCCTTCAAAAAATCCCATTTTGTGAGATGAGTATAGTGGAGAGAAAGATGATAAATATTCCGTGTGCATTATCTGTTTCAGCATTAGAATTTCGAATGAATTGGGTTCACCACAAGGTAATGCTTGACGTGTTTACAGATGAAGAGTTGGAGTTATTAGATAAAGTGCATCAACTGTTATTTCTTCACGATGCTTCAAAAGGAATTTCTTTTCGCGTTGCATCGGCAATTGCATCTTATTTACAAAATATTCCGTATGATGAAGGAGAATCTTTGTTAATAAGTCGTGAAGAAGCATTTGATTTACAAATAAAACAACGTATTTTAACGAAGTTACGTGGCACAGAAGCGACAATAGGGGCATTGCTTCGTGAAGAGGGGAAAAAAGAGATGTCTCTTGTACAATTATTACAGTCATCACTTGCAAATCGTGTTTCAACCTTTGAACACTCACTGCTGTATATGAAACAAAAACAGCGAGAGTTGGAGCTGTACGGATATGTTAAATGAAAGTCCGTATGAGACAGAGATTATAGAGACAGGGGAGAGGCTTCCTTTCGTATTGAAAGTGATAGTAGGAGCAGGAGAGAAGGGGGAACATATTGTTTTAAATAAACTTTGTGTTTCACCAGTTACAATTTCTTCATGTGTGTACAAAGTACAAGAATTAAAACCGCTTCGGTTACATATACAATCACAATATCCTATTAAAGTTACGTTTATTTGGAATAAAGTATATGAAGGCCAAAAGCACCATATGGAATGGAAATATGAACTGCATGAAAAACAGCGTACCGTTTTACTGTATGAGCACGGAAAAACGGATTATACATATCCATGGCGCTGCGGTATATATCACTTTGAAGTGCAGATTGGAGAAGAGCTGTTTTACGGAGCATTTCAAATCGTTCCGAAAAATTTTTTTGACGATCAACTAGAGTTAATTCAGCAATATGTAAAGTCTATACTAGGTGGAGTCATTTTAGATCGGGGATATTATAAAAAGACATTTGTTACGTTTGCAGAGATTGAAGATTATTCATATATGCGTATGCTACGTGTGTTGCCGCAAAAAATGAAAAAAGTAAAGCAGTTATATTATGAAGTGCAGCATAAGAAATTTTTTGAACAAGAATATATATGGGAAATAAAAGAGAGAAAGCCCACAAGAAAGAGCATCATTTCACATGAGAAAAAGCCGTATGCAAAAAGATTTAATCGCCGATTTACAGAGCAAAAGCACTGTAATGAAAATGGCTATGTAAAATATAAAACGAAGTTGTTTTATAATAAGCTATTAGAAATTGATTTGTTTTTACGTGAAACGATTCAGAAATTAGAGAGGGCACAGCAAACGCGAAGAGAAGAGAAAAAAGCAGTGCATACCATTATGCAAATGATTGAGCGAAATGGCTCTGTAACTGAGCGAGACAAACAAAAATATAGTAATATTCATTTGTTAAAAGACACTGATTTGCGCAAAATTGCGATGAAAATTCAAGAATATAAAGTGCTATATTCCATTTTGCAAAGTATACTTACGTATTTTTCACATCTTTTATACACACCATTTTGGAGAGGTGTTCGGGAAGAAGCTACGCTTACAACACATACACTCCCCCCTGTTTATCATCAGTTATTACGTCAGCTTGAATTTTTACCGCAGCACAATGAAATAGAACCATCATTTTTATTTGTTTATAAGCCGACATTTTTAATTTATGAGTACTATGCATATTTTACTGTTGTGGCAATTTTACAGGAGATTGGCTTTAACGATGTTCCGTCAATTGCAGAACAAATTCAATCGTATTTCTATTTAGACGGTTTACAAGATGGTACAATAATCGTGTTAGAAAACGAAGAGTTGCAGCTGCATGTGGCATTCAATGATTTAATTGAAACCCATCCACTTATTGCACTTAGTAAACAGAGCCATTTTTATAATGGAGAAGATACAAAAAAACCGGATATTCGTATCGATTGTTATAAGCGAGGGGAAACTGCTTATGAATATCAATCATCAATTATTATTGAAGTAAAATATAGTCCGATGTATAACATTTTTCAGCCAGTTGGAAATACGAAAGCAACCGAGCAGATGTACAAATATTGGTCAATTAAATACGTAGAAGAGCAGGATGGAAAACGATTATTTCACCGCCGTGCAATTTATGAAGTTATATGTGTATATCCAGGCAGTCATTTGCATGCCAAAAAAATTGAAGCAGGTTGCGGTGTATTTTTACAATTGTATCCGTATAAAACAAAAAAAGGAGAAGAGAGGCTAGCGGGGAAGAAAGAATTAGTGAACATTTTTCAGAGATGGCTGGCGGGGATAAGGGAATAATGTTACACTTTATCCCCTGATTGGTCAGTTTTTCTTTTGAAATTTGAGATGTGTAGGGCCTTCTCAAGATGTAACATGTTTTTCAGGGGATTTTTGTATAAATTTAAAAATAATTTAGGAACCATTATTTTTAAATGAAAAATATTTTTTCTTGCATAGCAAGTTACCTTTTTATATGATAGATTGTGAAAGCGCTAACAAAAGTAAATGGAGATGGGAAAGGCGGGGAAGTATGTTCCAACGTGTTCAAACAAAGGAAGAACATTTTTGGTTCGAACAATTATGGGGAGATTTTTGTGAAGAACGAAACTTAATGTTTGTAGAACGAAATTTAACACCTTCAAGATTTTTATTGATAGAGGACAATCATTATATCGGAACCATTGAATGCATAAATTATACAACACCTGAACAATCGAATTCCGAGTTTTTTTATCCGTTTTCTGAAAATGAATATATAAAAGGGTTAAAAAACTTGTACGAAGTTGGAAAGTTAAGTATTGCAAAAACATCTCGCGGTCGTGGGCAATTTAAACAACTTGCGACGATTTTATTTATACATGCATTAGAAGTTAAAGCAGAGTGGTATATTGCGGTTGTAACAAAGCGTATGTATATGTACTTACGTTCATTAGGGTTTCCAATAGAACCAATTGATGATGCATTTCCTGTTAATGATGAGATACAAGGTGTACCAGTTTGTATTCATGTTTTGAAAGGATTAACACATATGTACTCCTTGAAAGAATTTCGTGACGTGATTCAAGGAAATGAACATGCACAAGCACTAATTAAAGAAAACAGTAAAAAAATTATGTTAACAAGGTAATTATTGTCACATAATTGCATCATTCCATGTGATTCTCATCACATCTTTCGATAGTGATTTGTATTACGCTTACACTATAAAGATTGCTAGAGAGGGGATGGGAATGATGTTTTGTCATCAATGTGAACAAACGTCTACCGGAGGATGTAAAATTATCGGAGTTTGTGGAAAAGATGAAACCATTGCAAGTTTACAAGATATTATCGTCTTTGCATTAAAAGGAATTGCTGCATATCGTACCCACGCAGCGCAGCTTGGGTACACAGACCCATTTGTAGATGCAGTAGTAAATGAAGCATTATATATGACGTTAACAAATTCAAACTTTAATGAACAAGAACATTTAGATATGGCAATGAAAGTTGGGAAAGCTGCAATTCATGTGATGGAATTACTTGATAAGGCACATATTGATCATTTCGGAGTGCCAGAACCAGTACAAATTACACAAAATCGCGCCTATGGAAAAGCGATTGTTGTTACAGGACATAATTTGTTCGCGTTAGAAGAGTTATTAAAGCAAACAGAAGGAACAGGTATCAATATTTATACACATTCTGAAATGCTGCCAGCACATGGCTATCCGCAGTTGAAAAAATATACGCATTTAAAGGGGAATATCGGAAAGGCTTGGTATGATCAGCGTCGTTTATTTGAAAAATTTTCAGGAGCTATATTAGCAACGACAAATTGTGTCATGCCAATTAAAGGAACATATGCAAACCGTTTCTTTTCCTATGATGTTGCAGGATTAGAAGGAGTACGTAGGATTGAAAATAATGATTTTACATCGCTTATTGAAACGGCGTTGGAGCTTCCAGATGTCCAAATGGAGTCAGAAGAACAGTTAACAACGGGATTTCACCATGAAACTGTATTATCCCTTGCACCAGAAATAATTGATGCGGTGAAAGCTGGTAAAATTCAACGTTTCTTCGTCATTGCTGGCTGTGATGCACCTGGCAAAGGCGGAGAATATTACCGGGAATTAGCAACATCCTTACCAGCAGAAACAGTTATTTTAACGACATCTTGCGGGAAATTCCGCTTTAATGACGTAGATTATGGTGTTGTACCAGGAACAAATATACCGCGTTATATTGATCTCGGACAATGTAATAATTCGATTTCAACAGTAAAAATTGCAGCCGCTTTAGCAGAAGCATTTCAATGTGAAGTGAATGAATTGCCAGTTAGCATTGTATTATCTTGGTTTGAGCAAAAGGCTGTAGCCATTTTACTCGGATTATTTAGCCTTGGTATTCAAGATATTCGTATCGGCCCGAAAGCACCGGAGTTTATATCACCAAGTGTACTACAAGTGTTACAGGACGCATTTCGTTTAAAACTCATTACAACGGCAGAAGAAGATATGAAAGTGATGTTATCATAATGAAAAAGGTGATGTTCAATGAACGTCACCTTTTTCATTACGTGTATTAAAATCCAAAAATACTTAAAAGCATTTTCCGACGTTTTGGTTTTTCTTCTTGTTTTGACGCTGCGACTTCCTGTGTAATATAGATAGATTCTTTTTGTTTAAGTGCTGCTTCTAATTGGTTAATTTTTGCATACATTTCTTCCATTTCATTTCGGTGTTGTAACAACTGATAACTTACGACATCATCTGCTTTATTGTGTAATTTTTCTTCTAGCCGATCTAATCGTAAGGATAGATGTTTTAATTCTTTTATAAACTGTTCCATTTCATTTGACGGTGCTGCTTCAGCAGCATGATAGGAAGATGGTTCATGATTTTGACTTGGTGCAGATCGCTGGAAATCAAGCATTTGTTGTAAATCTTTTTCGAAAAAAACATAGTGGCCAAATTTATTCTTTTTTAACTCTAATCCCATTTGCTGTGCAAGGCGGATAACAGCTTTTGGACTAATCCCTAACGTTTTGGCAATCATCGGCGTTTTATACTCCACAATAACCCCTCCTATATTTCATTAATTAGAAGGTTTCGTGATAACTTGTTTGTTCCCTGCATAGCTGACAAAAGAAGCGAGGAATCGGCAAAGAAAGTGCTTTTTGACAAAAATAAATTTTTTTAGGATAGAAACATCTCGAAAATGAAAAAAATGTCTATATATATCTAGTTTGATTTTTCGACATATAAGTCACTTCTATGCAAAATACAATATGACCGCTACTTGCTTTTTTTTGTTTTAAACCTTACCAGGCATAGAATAAGAACCTGGCCGCTTCTATGCCTGACAAGCTGCTCTCGCCATCCCGGAAAGAAAGAGTGTTTTTTTTATGTCGATTTTTTAATTTGTATGTATATAATTTCAGTTGTTTCTCTTATTTGACGGAGAGTATAAGTTTCGTTATCATAAACGTAAATATCTTTATCATGTATGCATATAATGTATAAAAGGGAATTACTAGTGTAGAAACTTGTAAGATTGTTAGAGTAGTCTTTTCTTTAGAATAAAACAATTAGGAGGTGGCTTCCTTACTTACAAAGTGAGTAAGGAAACGTATTTGGACATATTTAGTATAAGTATGGTGATTGTTTTAATTGCCTTAACTGCTTTCTTTGTTGCAGCTGAATTTGCAATTGTCAAGGTTAGGAGCTCACGTATCGATTATTTAATTGGAGAAGGAAATAAACGTGCAATTGCAGCGAAAACAGTCATTACAAACTTAGACGAGTATTTATCAGCATGTCAGTTAGGGATTACAGTGACAGCACTCGGCCTTGGTTGGCTAGGAGAACCGACAGTGAAACGTATGCTGGAACCGATTTTTACAAAATTGGAAGTGCCTCCCTCGGCGACATCTATATTATCTGTTTTTCTAGCTTTTATGTTCATTACCTTTCTTCATGTTGTTGTAGGCGAACTAGCTCCGAAAACATTGGCGATTCAGAAGGCAGAAGGAATTAGCTTATCAGTTGCAAGACCGCTTATCTTCTTCTATCGACTTGCGTATCCTTTTATTTGGACATTGAATGGTTCAGCGCGTATAGTTACAAGAATGTTTGGTATAATGCCAATGCAAAAGCATGAAGCAGCACATTCAGAAGAAGAGTTACGTATGCTTGTATCAGAAAGTTATAAAAATGGTGAAATTAATCAATCAGAATATAAATATGTGAATAAAATTTTTGAATTTGACGATCGAATAGCGAAAGAAATAATGGTTCCACGAACAGAAATGGTCATTTTAGAGAAAGAGCAATCTGTTATGGAAGCAATGAAAATGATGTCAAATGAGAAATATACGAGATATCCTGTCATTGACGGTGACAAAGATCATGTTATTGGCTTTGTAAACTTTAAAGATATTTTCAAAGATTTTGTGAAACATAATGGCACAAATAATAAAGAAACTGTTGCGCAGTATGCTCGTCCAATTATTCAAATTATTGAATCCATCGCTATTCATGATTTATTTGTGAAAATGCAACGGGAACGCACGCATATGGCAATTTTAGTGGATGAGTACGGCGGGACATCGGGAATTGTAACAGTTGAAGATATATTAGAAGAAATTGTTGGCGACATACAGGATGAATTTGATACAGATGAAAAGCCAGAAATTCAGCGCATTAGCGAAACAAGATTAATTTTAGAAGGAAAGGTACTTGTTAGTGAAGTGAATGTATTGTTAGGACTTGCGATCGACGATGAAGATGTTGATACAATTGGAGGCTGGATTTTAACAGAACATCTTGAAATTGAACAAGGTGATAGTATCGATATTGAAAATTATAAGTTTCGTATTGTTGAATTAGATGGATATTACATTAAACAAATTGAAGTGACAAAGCAACTTACAGTTCAGTCTGCAGAGGTAGTAGAACAGCCCGTTTCATTTCAAGAACAAGTCAGTTCATAACCTTTACCTTTAAGGTGAGGTTTTTTATTTATCCCGCTATTCGTGGGCAGTAAGACCCCCACCTCAAGATTCAGAGAGAAGCAAAGAAGATAGGTGGGGGATAACTGCCCGTAAAAGCCCGATTGGTTCAACTAACCGTCAGTGGGGGATGAAGAAAACCCCCACTGACGGAAGTTTCACTTTATCGGCGATTCGACAAAACGAGACACCCATGCATAAAAAAGCATAGCGCCGCCGCGCTATGCCTTCACTTCTTCGCCGTCAATTTCCCCTCATACTGATTCAACGTTGAAATTGCTATACCTTTATAATAGTGGGCCACAATGTCTGTGTATACCTTTCCTTCCTTCGCCATTCCATTTGCACCGTATTGGCTCATTCCGACGCCGTGACCATAACCTTTCGTTGTGATAATAATTTGATCGCCTTGCTGCTTCCACGTAAAGTCAGAGGAGCGTAAGCCTAATTTGTCCCTTACATCTCTCCCTGTTAATGTCTTTCCTTGAAAGTTAACTTCCTTAACGCGCTTTCCTTCTGTGCGGTCCTTAATGTTGCCAACATTTCCGTTTGTCAACACTTTTACGCCAAGGCGCTTTTGAAAGTCAGCAACAGTAAAAGTTTGTTCACTCGTAAATTTCGGTGCTTGTTGATCCCAAGGACTATTTACACTTTTTAAATACGGGTAGTCACTGCCCCAATAGTCTGCGGCATTTTCTGTATAGCCATTGCTTGTTGAGAAAAATGACGCTGTAATCGGGCTGCCTTCATACGTCAAAACTTGTCCGGCTGTTTTTGATATTGCTTCTTCAATCCGCTTCATTTTCCCTTCGTACTCTTTGCCCCACTGTTCTTTTAGCTCCGCTTTACTTTTGTACACTTGATTTTCTACCGTATCTGTTACATCCGCTTTATTTTGAAGCTTCTGTCCGCTTAACATACGCTTCACAACGAATGTACGCGCTGTTAATGCCTGTGCTTTTAATGCTTCCATTTCAAAGTTTGCTGGCATTTCTGCCGCGACAACGCCGGCAACATAGTCTTCAATTGAAACCGTTTCGGTCTTTTTTTGCTGACTGCGATACACAGATACTTGCACATCGGTTTTTGTAGGAGGGGGAGCCGGTACGTCTTGCACGGACTTAGGGGCAGAAGGTGAATGTTCCTTCCCTTCTTTCACTTTCCCAAACGGAAAAACAAGCAAACTTGGTACGATAATCACTAACGCTATTAGCAGCGTTATGATGAGGATAATGGGCTTTGTCGTTTTCATGATCTTCCTCCACTATGAAATTGGACTCATTTCATTCTTATGGAGTAAGACAAGCATTTAGAACACGTTCTTTTTCATCTATTTTATGTTTAAATTTTTAGAATTTTTAATGAGGCAGGCATAAATATTATGTTTCTTGACTATAACAATAAGAGTACATGAAAAAAAATAGCTTCCATGCCTTTGCATAGAAGCTACCTTTATTAAGCGTGAAGATCAGATACTTGTTGTTCTACTACTTCTTCTACTCGCTCAGTTACACGTTCAATATCTGCACCTAATGCAGCTAACTTGCCGTGGAAGTTTACATATCCGCGGTCAAGGTGTTTTAATTCTGTTACACGCGTATGGCCTTCAGATACTAAACCAGCTAAGATTAACGCTGCTGCAGCGCGTAAATCTGTTGCAGCTACTTCAGCACCTTGCAGGTTACCTGGTCCATTCATAATTACAGAACGACCTTCGATTTTAATATCTGCATTCATACGGCGGAACTCTTCCACATGCATGAAACGGTTTTCGAATACTGTTTCTGTAATCATGCTTGTGCCGTTTGCTTTCAATAATAATGCCATCATTTGTGATTGCATATCTGTTGGGAATCCTGGGTGTGGCATCGTTTTAATGTCAGCCGCTTTTAACTTCTCAGGGCCGATAATACGGATACCTTCGTTTTCCTCAATAATTGTAACGCCCATTTCTTCCATTTTCGCTGTAATAGAGCGTAAATGTTCTGGTACAGCATTTTCAATTAAAACGTTTCCGCCTGTAATTGCTGCTGCAACCATAAATGTTCCCGCTTCTACACGATCAGGAATAATAGAATGGTTTGCACCATATAATTTATCGACACCTTCAATGCGAATTGTGCCAGTTCCAGCACCGCGTACTTTTGCTCCCATTGCATTTAAGAAGTTCGCTAAGTCTACGATTTCTGGTTCTTTTGCTACGTTTTCAATCACTGTTGTTCCTTCTGCTAATACAGCGGCAGACATGATGTTTTCAGTTGCCCCTACGCTTGGGAAATCTAAGTAAATTTTCGCACCTTTTAATTTACCGTCTACATACGCTTCAACAAATCCGTTACCAACCTTTACTTTTACTCCCATTGCTTCAAAGCCTTTTAAATGTTGGTCAATTGGACGTGAACCGATTGCACATCCACCAGGAAGCGCAATACGTGCACGACCATTACGTGCTAAAAGTGGCCCCATTACAAGAACGGACGCACGCATTTTACGTACATATTCAAATGGTGCTTCGATGTTTAGTTCTTTTGATGCGTCAATTGTTACCTCATTGTTTGCAAAAGATACTTCTGCATTCAAATGACGTAATACCTCATTAATTGTGTATACATCTGATAATTCTGGTACTTCAGATAGTACATTCTTTCCATCACTCGCTAATAGGGCTGCAGCGATTATAGGTAATACAGCATTTTTTGCGCCCTCTACGCGCACTGTGCCGTTCAACCGCTTTCCGCCACGGACGATGATCTTTTCCAAGTTATTCCCCTCCGTGTCCTTTTTTCACATCTATTCAATACTCAGAAGTTATGATCGGTGTGCCAACCACAATTGTATTCTTGCTGTTCGTAGAACGTATTGCTATTTGCACATTGATTTTCTCTTTATTTGTTGAAAGAGCGTCATTCCATTTTTTATTATATGCGGAGACTGACACAAATGCTCTTTCTTCTACTTTCTCAATCACTTTTGCTGAAAGATCTTTCAAAACTTCATTTACCTTATCTTGCAAAACACCTTCAATCTTATCACTGAGCGCACCTTGAATACAAGTATAAATTTTTGGTTTTGTATTAAAAATTTTATTCATTTTATTAATATATTTAGGATCCCACTTTTTTCCGCTCACTTCATATATAATGAAAGTGTTTTCTTTAGTATTTTCCATTGTCCACGTAACTACTAGTCTTTCTTCATAAGAAGAAAATTTTTTTTGTGCAATCGCTTTGTAACCATCTTTAGACTTCTCAATTTGCCACTCTTCTAAATCCGCACGTTCTTTCAGTTGTTTTAATTCTTTTTCAAATGTATGTATATTTGAAATTTCCTTCGTTTCTCTTGCTAACCAAGACCAACGCTGAACATCCGTACCGTTCTTCTCTAAAGCAGCTATCATACTCTCCATTTTTTCCTGATCACTCACAGGCTTCATTTCCCGATATCCAACTAAAAATATAACCAAACTCACGACAATCAACATCATGGCTTGTATTTTTTTCACGTTCATCCCCTCCTAGTCCCCATTGTTAACGGAGAAGGATGGTTCTATACGTTGTATTTTTTTACTTTACAAGGTATGTTAAACTCTTTGAATAACCTAAATAATCAAGGAAAAAATTACTTACAGATGCACCAATGGCAATCGTTACAAGAATAAGAATCACCCTCGTTTGCATCACTTTCCCTGGCTTCATTAAACGTTCTAAGTGAAGACCTTGCAAGGCCCACCACGTAATGGTAATAAACAGTAAATGCGACACAATTGCAATAAGTGCTTGTTGACCTAAAATTTGTGCCATAACAAATCGACCCTCCTGCTCTAACGGGAAACTGTCCGTATGAACCAAACTTATTTACCACTATATGTAGTAAATGAAAATTTACCAAAATAAAAAGTGTAGAGTTTATGCTCTACACTTTCAATTTGTATTATTGTACCATAACCCCAAGAAAGAAGAAATCTTTCAGAAAAGGAAAATAGTGATAAAAGAAATTGTAACCGCTCGCTGGCAATATACCGAGCCCAACTGTTGCAATCGTACAAAGACTTACAACGATTTTTAGGTTAACCGGAAGAATGATACGCTCCTCACTTTTTGCCTGACGAAAAAACATTTGCTGCAAGATGCGAAAATAGTAGATGAATGAAATAACCGTTGTTCCCATCATAATTGATGCGAGCACGTAATGAGCTGGCTCGGCGATAAAGGCCCCTAAAAAGATGTTAATTTTCCCGATAAATCCAGCTGTCCCAGGAATACCAGCGAGTGATAAAATAAAAATTGTCATCATAATCGCCGCAAACGGTGATCGTTTATATAAACCAGCAAAAGCAGATATATTTTCTTGCCCTGTTTGTAAGATTATTCCATGGATAATTGCGAATGCCCCGACATTCATCAATACATAAGCCAGCATATAAAACCACATACTATCCATAAGAAATGGCGACATCGCAACAAGCGGTACGAGTAAATAACCGGCATGTGCCACTCCTGAATATGCAAGCATTCGCTTTATATTATGTTGCTTTAAAGCAACGCTATTCCCAACAATCATCGTTACACCAGCAAGAACAGCGATATAAATACTCATATTACTAAGTAGTGATGCTGCCCCTTGCCAAGCAGGAGTCGCCCCGAAAACAACTAAGAAAATGCGAACAATCATTACAAATCCAGCAATTTTCGATACCGTTCCTAAGAGTGCTGTAACAGGAGTTGCTGCTCCTTCGTACACATCAGGTGCCCACATATGAAATGGGACAGTCGCGATTTTAAAAGACAAACCAACAAAAAGCAGGATAAACGCAAGCGACAGCAAAAGTTGTATATCGCCGCCCACACCTTGCGCGAACAAGCGCTGCATCTCTAAAATATTTGTTGAGCCTGTCAGTCCGTATAAATAGCTCATCCCAAACAACGTAATTGCCGTAGAAATCCCACCATTTATGACATACTTCATTGCCGCTTCATTTGAAGCCTTATAATTTTTACGAATGCCAACTAATATATACGAAGACAAAGACAATAACTCAAGACCGATAAACAGTGTAATGAAATCACTGCTAGAAGCCATAAACATCGCACCAAGAAGCGCCGTTAAAAATAAGTAATAATATTCTCCCAAGTCTTCAATCGGCTGCTTATCATCATCGCTCATCGCAAGCAGCAATACAAGAATGCCGCCGAGCAATAAGAGCGTTTTAAATGCTTTTGAATATCCGTCTAATACAAAAGTTCCTTCTAAAATTCCTCCAGTTGGTGCACCGTACAATGTAACGAGCGCCACAAGTGCAAGTATGACCGTTCCAATTGCCCCATACGCTAAATTTCGGCGCTGAAACGTTTGTTTTACAAACAGATCAAGAAGTGATAGAAGAATAGCCCCGCCAAGCAGGATAAATTCCGGGGTCATTAAATACCATGATAAGTCTAGTAATGTTTTCATATCCATTCTATCTACCCCCTAACGACTGTAATGTGTCACGAAGCGGTTCACCTAGTACATCTGGCAAAATACCAATGACTAAAATACACGCAAGCAAGATTACCACTGGAATATACTCCGATCCGTGTATATCGCTCTTCGCTTCGCACTCGCTTTTTCCAAATATCACTTGCATAGCTGCCCGCAGTACATACACGGCTGTTAAAATAATCCCAATTGCCCCAATTGCCGCTAATACTCGGTGCTCTTGAAACAAGCCAAGAAATGCGAGAAATTCACTTACAAAGCCAGACATTCCAGGAAGTCCGAGCGAAGCCATACTTCCCGCTAACAAAAATCCGCTAAGCACCGGCACTTGCTTCGCTAAGCCGCCAAGCTTTGTAATGTCAGAAGTACCAAAGCGTTGCTCGATTATCCCAAGCAAGAAAAATAACAGCGCCGCAATTAAACCGTGGGAAACGACTTGGAACAATGCCCCTTTCATTCCCGCTGCGTTCAGCGCGGCTAAACCGATCAATACAATTCCCATATGTGAAATACTAGAATAAGCGAGCACCTTTCGGAAATCGGTTTGAACAAGCGCTAAGAGTGCCCCGTACAGCAAGTTGATCACTCCTAGAACTCCTAAAACAACCGCGAATGTTTCAAACTGCGCCGGGAAAAGTCCCATTCCAAAACGGACAATCCCGTATGCCCCAATCTTTAAGAGAACACCTGCATGCAGCATGACTACCGCTGGGTGCGCCTCTACGTGGACATTCACCATCCAGCGGTGCAGCGGAAAGACTGGAAGTTTAATCATGAATGCAATCATAATCGCTATAAATAAACCGAGCTGCAAGGAGTTTGACAGTTCACCAACTGTTGTCATTTCTTTTCCTGCTAAAACGGCTTGCAAATCTGCAATGTTTGTTGTACCTGCTCTCGCAAATAAAATGGAAAAGGCAATAAGTAAAATCGCTGAACCGATGCCGTTATAAACTAAATAGCTGTACGCCGCTTTTTCACTGCTGAATTTGCCCCATTTCCCAACAAGTAAAAACATAGCTGGCAGTGTAATTTCAAAGAAAACGAAGAACAGTAACAAGTTTTCCGCAGCGAAGACGCCAAGCATGCCGATTTCAAGCATAAGCAAGAGCACATAGAAACCTTTTACGTGCTTTGTAACGGAAAAGGCCGTAATAGCTGCCAATGTCGCCAATAATGCCGTAAGAAACATCATAACGAGCGAGAAGCCATCAATGCCGAGCTCGTAATAAATTGCAAACAATTCTTTGTCTATACCCGGAAAGTTTCCAAATTGAATCCACTTTACCTTTTCTGCAAACATCGTTAAACTTTTTCCCGCTGCATATGTACTTGCGATATAGAGCGCAGCCCCAAGCGGAAGTAATGTTCCAATTAAACCGGCAATCCTCGCCGCTCGTTCCTCTTTCTTTGGTACAAATGCCAGCAGTATAATGCCTAGCAGCGGGGAGAAAATGAAGAAAGATAATAGAAAGGAACTCATTGTCCATACCCCCCTGTCAATAACAGAATGACTACGAGTGCAGCTAAGCAAACCGCTGTAACTGTGCCGTACATTTGCACTTGCCCGTTTTGGAGCTTTGAGCCAATCGTACTTACACCTTTTACAATGCCGCTAATAAGCTGCGCCGTGCCTTCAACAATATACGTTTCAAAGAAATATAAAATATATGCAATTCCCTTCACGAGTAGAAGCACCGTTACCCTATACAATTCATCAATATAATATTTCTCCTTCAGCAAGCTGTATACGAATGTATTCTTCCCGCCAAGCCAATCACGTGAAATGGTACGTTTTCTATATATCAAATATGCTAAACCAATCCCGGCCAATGAAACGAGCGTTGCCACGATCATAATCCAAGCCGGGCCATGAACCTCTCTCACTTGAAACGCCGCGTCTTTTGTAAGCCAATCCCCAAGAAAAGTTCCGAACCAAGGTGTATTCACATAGCCACCCACAACTGCTAGGACGCCAAGAATCATCATCGGCACTGTCATTACCTTTGGTGACTCATGAACATGTTTTTGCTCGCTTTGCGCCTCTCCTGTAAAGACAAGAAAGTATAAGCGGAACATATAGAAGGCCGTGAAGAAAGCTGCAATTACCGCCAGAACGAATAAACCGTAATTGCCGCGCTCCCACGTCGCCGCTAATATTTCATCCTTACTAAAGAAACCGGAAAATAACGGTACCCCGCTAATCGCAAACGTTCCAATTAAAAACAATGAGCCGGTCACTTTCATCTTCTTAAACAGGCCGCCCATTTCTTCGATGTTTTGCGTATGCACCGCATGAATGACGCTGCCGGCCGCTAAGAACAATAATGCCTTGAAGAAAGCGTGCGTCGTTAAATGAAACACCCCCGCCACATAACCAGCCGAACCGAGTGCAAGCATCATATAACCAAGCTGACTCACCGTGGAGTACGCTAATACACGCTTAATATCCGTTTGCACGATACCAATAGATGCTGCAAAAATTGCCGTAATACCGCCAACGACTGCAACAGTTTGCATCGCCGCTTCGCTCGCTGCAAAAAGCGGGAACATAGTAGCGACTAAATATACCCCTGCAGCAACCATCGTCGCCGCGTGGATCAGCGCTGATACTGGCGTCGGACCTTCCATCGCATCCGGAAGCCACGTATGAAGCGGAAACTGACCTGACTTCCCGATCGCACCGACGAAGATTAAAATCGCCGTTACTGTAATCATCGTCCCCGAAATCTCTCCAGCTTGTACGGCCTGAAAAATCACATCGTAATCAAAGCTACCAACTTGCCAGAATAATAGAATCATCCCGATAAACAAGCCTACATCACCGATACGCGTCATAATAAACGCCTTTTTCGCAGCCGCCTTTGCTTCTTCTTTAAAGAAGTAGAAACCAATCAATAAGAAAGAACCAAGTCCTACTAACTCCCAAAATATATACAGCTGTAATAAGTTAGTAGAGATGACGAGCCCCAGCATCGCAAATGTAAAAAAACCTAAGTATGCATAAAAGATATGGAGTCTTTCATCACCGTGCATATACCCTTTCGAATACAAATGAACGAGCAAACTTACAAGTGAGACAATAAAGAGCATTAATGCGTTTAATGCACTTACTTCGAATCCAAAAGAAATGTTCACATCCCCTACTCGGAGCCAATTCCATTGCTGTTTTACCGTTTCTGATGATAGCCGCTCTATTAATACAACTACCGCTGACGCAAATGAAAGAAACGTAAGCGAGATGCCAATCCAGCTGCTTCCTTCTTTTAGCTTCTTACCAAACATCACGAGTAAAACGAAAGACACAAGCGGGAAAAGCGGTATTAGCCATGCATAACCACCCATTACGAAATCCCCCTCCCCTTAATGCTTTAACGAATCCATTTCATCTGTATTAACAGTCGCGCGGTTTCTATATAAAGCAATTAAAATCGCCAATCCAACCGCTGCTTCCGCTGCAGCAACAGACATTGTGAACAATGAAAAAATTTGTCCCTTTAAATTTGGAAACATCCCTAATTTACTAAAGGCAACTAAATTTAAGTTCGCCGCATTTAACATAAGTTCAATACAAATCAATACAATTACTGTATTGCGCTTCGTTAATGCTCCAAATAAACCGATGCAAAACAGTATAATCGCAAGCGTCAGGTACGCAGAAGCTGGAATACTATTCATGCGAATCCCCCTTTTTCTCGTCCTTTTTCGCAAGTACAATTGCCCCCACAAGAGCAACAAGTAATACAACAGACGTTAATTCGAACGGTATTATATATTTCGAGTACAACAATTCCCCAATCTGACGTGTATTTTGTTCATGAAGCACTGCGCCATCTTGAACACGTCCACTCTCAAAATCGACGTTATTCACCGCAAAATACATTACCGCACCGAAGATTACCACAGCAAGAAAAACAATGAATTTACGCCAGCCAAAGCAGGAGTTTTCTTGATCATTATGCTTCGTTAACATAATGCCAAAAATCATAATAATCGTAATCGCACCGGAATAAATCAAAATTTGAACAACCCCGACAAATTCTGCCGATAACATGAAATACAGCCCGGCAATACTAAGAAATGTAAACACTAAAGCGAGCATCATATGCATCACTTTCGTTAAGTTCAGCATAAGTACACCGCCCATGATCGCAAGCAGGGCTAATGCTAGAAATGCTACTAACTCGCCGCTCATGCTTTATTCTCCCTTCTCACATGTTGATCATTTTCATCAAGCCACTGTAAGTTTTTAAATAAATCATCACGCGAATATTCAGCTAGCTCAAAGTTATTTGTCATCACAATGGCTTCTGTCGGGCAAACTTCTGTACAAAGATCGCAAAGAATACAAATTTCAAAGTTAATATCATACGTGTCTATGATTTTCCCTTTCTTCTCTGGATCTGGGTGCTTTTTCCCTGTTAGTTGAATGCAGTCTGTTGGACAAATATTTGCGCATTGATTGCACACGATACATTTTTCTGGATAAAACTTTTGAATACCGCGAAAGCGATCTGGGAGTGGTAGTGGCTGATTCGGATAGTCGTACGTTACTTTCTTCTTACTTAAATTGCTAAGTGTATACTTTAAACCCTTAAATAATCCCTTCATTGTACTCCTGCCCCCTTTAGATTAGAAGAACAATTCTTTTATCAATGCTGCTAAGAAAATATTCGCAAGTGCTACTGGCAGTAATACTTTCCAGCCAAACTCCATTAACTGATCGCCTCGTATACGCGGGAACGTCACGCGGAACCAAATGAAGAGAAAGACAACTGCACTAAATTTGAGCGCAAACCAAACAGCTCCCGGAATAAACGCTAGAAACGGAATTGGCTGCCAACCTCCTAAAAATAGTACTGTTATAAGCGATGCCATTCCGAAGAAATACACATACTCTGAAAGCATAAAGAACGCCCATCGAAATCCCGAATACTCCGTATGATATCCAGAGACAAGCTCGGATTCGGCTTCCGGTAAATCAAATGGCGTTCGGTTCAATTCAGCAACAGCTGCGATTAAAAAGACGATAAAACCAATTGGCTGCACGAAAATGTACCAAACCCCTTTTTGCGCTTCTACAATATCATTTAAATTTAAACTACCTGTTAGAAGGACAACCCCAATTACGCTCATCACAAGTGGAATTTCATAGGAGATCATTTGTGCTGCGGCGCGCATTCCGCCGAGTAACGAATATTTATTGTTAGACGCCCATCCCCCAGTTACAACACCAATTGTTGTAATACCTGAGACTGCAATATAATACAGCACGCCAACGCCAATATCGGCAAACTGCAACTTATCTGTAAACGGAATGACCGCAAGTACCATAAATGCCGGCGCAAACGCAATGACCGGTGCTAATATGAAGAGCGGTTTATCGGCCAATTTCGGAATCGTATCTTCTTTTAGCAAAAGTTTCAACACGTCTGCTACTGTTTGCAGGAGTCCAAAACGGCCGCCCACTTGGTTCGGCCCTATACGCCCCTGCATAAACCCCATTACTTTTCGTTCTGCTAAAATCCCATATGTAACAAAGCCAAGAACGACAAACAAAAGCAACGTTGCCAATCCGAAAAAGATAAGAAAATTCGTCCAGCTTGCGGGTGACTCTAAGAGGTTTTGTATCATCACCCATCAACCTCCCCAAGTACAATATCAATGCCGCCTAAAATGGTAATTAAGTTTGCAATATTCTCGCCTTTTAAGAGCTTCGGTAAAATTTGCAGATTATAAAAAGACGGACGGCGGAACTTTAAGCGATACGGCTCTTTCTTTCCCTCACTGGCGATGTAACAGCCAATCTCGCCGCGCGGTGACTCAATTCGCACGAATGCCTCACCTTTTGGTGGTTTAATAATCTTTGGTACCTTCGCTAAAATAGCTCCTTCTTTCGGAAACTGCTCTACCGCTTGTTCAATAATTTTCAGAGCTTCTTCAATTTCCACCATTCGGCAAATATAACGGTCCCAAGCATCGCCTACTTCGCCAACCGGAACATCAAAATCAAAACGGTCATAAATCGAGTACGGCTCATCTTTGCGAAGATCCCATTTCACGCCCGTGCAGCGCAGATTTGCTCCGCTTAACGAATATTGCAAGGCATCCTCTGCCGAGTAAACACCGACTCCCTTTACACGGTTTAAGAAAATTTCATTGCCACTCACAAGGTCGTGATACCCCGCTAGCTGCTCTCTCATATACGGAACGAACTCACGCACCTTTTCAACCCAGCCGTCCGGTGCATCCCACTTCACCCCGCCAACGCGCATATAATTAAACGTTAAACGCGCTCCGCATAATTCATTCAGTAGGTTAATAATCATCTCGCGTTCGCGAAACGCATATAAAAACGGACTGACCGCTCCAATATCAAGCAAATTGGTCCCCCACCAAACAAGGTGACTCGCCACGCGCCCAAGCTCCATTGCAAGTATGCGCAAATATTCAGCACGCTCTGGTATTTCAAGCCCCATCATCGTCTCAACAGCGTGACAGATCACATAATTATTGGTCATTGCTGCTAAATAATCCATTCGGTCTGTGTACGGAATAATTTGCGTATACTGCAAACTTTCCGCAATTTTCTCTGTACCACGGTGCAAATAGCCAATTACAGGCGTAGCTTCTTTAATGATTTCCCCATCAATTTTAATAACGAGCCGAAATACACCATGCGTACTCGGATGCTGCGGCCCTACATTTAAAAGCATTTCTTCTGTACGAATCATGTTTTACACCCCCGCATCAAACGGCTCATAATCTTTTCGCAGCGGATAACCAATCCAATCATCAGGCATCAAAATACGTTTTAAATTGGGATGCCCTTCAAACACAACGCCAAGCAAATCATACGCCTCGCGCTCCGGCCAATCCGCCCCGCTCCATAGCGATACAATAGAAGGCACTCTCGGCTCGTCCCGATCAAGTTTTACTTTCACCGCTACAGATTGCTTCTTACCATATGAAAATAAATGCACATACACTTCCATATGCGTAGCAAAATCTGTTGCATGCAATTCTGACATATAACTAAATACCAATTCGGGATCTTTCTTTAAAAGCTCCATCACCTCATAGTAATGCGCTACTTTCACAACAAGCGTTGGAACATCTTTAGACAACCTATTAATATAGAAATCTTCTAGCACACCTTCGCCAAATTTCACTGTAATTGCCTGAACGTACCTATCTAAATACGGCTGATTTTGTGAAGGCTGTTCTACTTTTACTTCTTCCTCTTTCTTTCCCCCAGCAGCGCGAGCCTTTGCTGCAGCTGCTGCTTTCGCTTTTGCAACCGCAATTGCCTTTTCTTTCTCGTCGTCTACGCTTCCACCTTCAGATGCTTTTTGCTTTGCTAGCGCGGCCGCTTTCGCTTTTGCTGCTGCCGCTGCTTTTGCCTTTGCGGCGACGATTGCTTTCTCCTTCTCCTCATCTTCCGGCCCTGCTGCTTTTTCATCATCACCAGATGCCTTTTGTGCAGCTAGTTCCTTCGCCTTCGCTTTTGCTTCCTCTGCTGCGCGGCGCTTTGCTTCTACTATATCTATTTCACTCTCTTTTGATAGCGCTTTCTCTTTTTCTTCTACACGATGAACCTCATTTTCCTGACGTGCTGCGAGTCGCTTTTTTGCTTCTTCCTTTGCCCGTCTTGCCGCCTCTTTTTTCAGGTCATCTATATTTTTATCTTGATCGCTCATTTATTCGTCACCTGCTTTCCTGTCTTTGCTTCGTAACGAATTTTTTCTTTTAATTTATTAATCCCGTAGATTAAAGCTGCTGGATTCGGCGGACAACCAGGAATATACACATCCACCGGTACGATTTGATCTACCCCTTTTACAACAGCATATGAATTTACATACGGTCCACCCGCCGTTGCACACGATCCCATCGCAATGACCCACTTCGGTTCTGGCATTTGATCATATAAACGCCGAACAATTGGAGCCATTTTCTTCGTTACCGTCCCAGATACAATCATGACATCCGATTGACGCGGAGATGTACGGAAAAACGAGCCAAATCGATCTAAATCATAATGCGAAGAACCGACTCCCATCATCTCAATTGCACAGCATGCCAATCCAAATGTCATTGGCCATAATGAATTACTGCGTGCCCAACCTTTTACTTGCTCAAGCGTCGTAAAAAATATATTTCTTTCTAACTCAGCGCGTTCTTGCGGGTGAATATTTTCAAAATTTATAGCCACTGTAACACCTTCTTTTTCCAAGCATAGACAAGACCAATAAGTAGCATAATAACAAAAATGAGCATTTCCACTAATGCAAATAATCCCAGTTTGTCGTACGCTACCGCCCACGGATATAAAAACACAGTTTCTACATCAAAAATGACAAAAAGCAATGCAAAAATATAATAGCGGGCATGGAAGCGGACGTTTGCATCATGAAACGGCTCAATTCCACTTTCATATGTTGTTTTCTTCGCTGCACTTGGTTTATGTGGACGCAGTATTTTCCCCAAGGTGAGTGCTACAACCGGCAACAATATACCTAATAGCAAAAAAACACCGACAATCATATAACTATTTTCATATACATTTACCATCGTGAAACTCTCTCCCCCCTCATAAAAACAAGTTCACTTAGTACACGTTATGATTCATTTGCATCATTTATTATTTTTTAATTTTTCTAAATAATGCAATTATAGATATTATAGCAAATTTCAAATTCTTATGTCGATACATTGGGAAAAAGAAAAACCAAGTAACTAGAGAAAGACTTTCCCTTACGTTACTTGGTGTACAGTAATTGCAACTAATTTTATTCTCATAAAAACTAGCATGAATAATTCATTTCATGCTAGTTGCATACTGTTGAAAAACAAATCCGTCAAGTGAATCTTTAACAATCTTGTTGTAAGTTCAACTGATTTTTCGGGTTAAAACATGGTGTTTTATTCAGAAATAAGTAATTTTTAACCATAAAAA
>Ga0102589_1002019_pt1 | contig 24877 bp, 28 predicted proteins | sample AraplaMF_Col_mLB_FD_76858 | JGI IMG/M metagenome (GOLD analysis project Ga0102589, IMG submission 76858) | Arabidopsis root microbial communities from the University of North Carolina, USA - plate scrape MF_Col_mLB | ecosystem: Host-associated > Plants > Roots > Endosphere | place: USA... | reverse complement strand
CGCTTTTTGGATATTTCCTTCAGGATCGTCGCCACCTTGATTGCAGACGTGGCAGCGGTCGGCTCGGGGATGATCGGAATGAGGACGGCATCGCACTCGTGATAGACCTCGATAGCCCGTTGATGCACGTAGCCGCCGACGTCATAGATACGGATATCCGCTTCAGGTGCATCGGCCAGGCGGTCGCGAAACCTGTCGCCAGGTGCGACGCGCAGATGCAGCAACGTGCCGTCCGTCGGGAGCAGCCCGCGCTTCATTGAGACATTGTACCAGCGTGTCGATGACTCCTGCTCGTCGCAATCAATCAGGAGCGTTCGATGTCCCTGCTGCGCGAACTCGGCTGCGAGATTGACGTTCAGGGTTGACTTGCCGGCACCGCCCTTGAACGTCGAAATCGCCAGGGAAAGGGGTTTAACTGCCATAAGCTTCTTCACCATCTTGTGTCGACTATTACTGATGGGCGGAAGGGAGTCGCATGTGCTGCGATCGATTGCAGAGATCGCCGCCACGCTCTGGACGAACCAGCTCTTCTCTCGTCATGCCCGAAGTTGGGCTCGTAGCTCGCGCTGCCGCCGAGCGGCGATCAAATCATCGTTCAGCCGTACCATTTGGCGTTCACGAGTTGTATCCGCAACCGGATCCCTTCGCGGCCAAAAGCGAAGGATTGGTAAAAACAGCAGCGCGGAGAATGTAATCGTAGCCGCTTTGAACCAAAACGAATGAGCGTAGAGACCAGTCGCCGACAGCCACAGCGCTTGCGTCCATTCTGCGGGGAGAAAGGCGTATGAGAATATCAACGCGACAACGTATGCGACGAACGACGCAAAAATCAGTCCCGCGGCCGACACTATGATAAAATTGGCGATCAGCACGACGAACCAGGCCGCCCGAAACGGGAAGACAACGACCTTAAGTGACTGCCTGAAGGCTGACATCAGCTTTTCTCCACGAGCGATTTTAGTGCCTGGACAAAGGTACTCCAATCCGCACACCTTTTCTAGACTTGCACTGCAGTATAATTTTGTGCATTATCGCTGGAGCCAATTGATGACGGACGCAAGCATGAATCCCGGCGCACGACGGCTCGTACAAATCCTCTTCTGCACCATTGCATGCGAAACAAACGGAGTGGCGCTTGCGGCCGAAGAGGATGCCGTCTCAAGATTTGTCGACTACTATCAAAAGGCCTACGCGGAGGGGCGCGATCTGATCCCTGCCCCGCAAAAGCCCCTCGATATCCCCTCAATGGCCGACCGGCTCGACCTCCAATCTATCACGCCTGAAGGCGCACTGAGTGGAAGCGCGTTCCTCGCCTCCGACGGTACCGTCATCAAATTGGCCGGCGCCCAAGGCTGCCTCTCGACCAAGGAGGTGGAATTTGCTGGCATGCAGACCACATGCTCTATGGTCTCGCTCGCCGGTCTAACTGCCATGCTCGAGGAGGCTAAGGCTGGCGCTGGCAACGCTTTCCCGTGCCATTTCCTCGGTCAGAATGCCGGCTCGCCGACCGTCCTTTTTGCCGAATGCTTCTTCATGAAGGACGGTGAAACACAATCGCTGTCCCAAGTGCTCATCAGCACCGGAGTAGCGTTCGCGGCACGCGATTGTTCGGGCCGGCCACTGTTTCCGGAATATGCACAGGCAGAGGAAGTCGCGCAGAAGGCAAGAGCCGGAATATGGGCGAGACCGCATTTCTTACATCCTTACGGTGAGCGCTACCGCGCCAATCCCTCGATGAACTGTTGCGGATGAGGTTCCTGATGTTGATGTCGGCGCTCGCAGCCTCTGGCCTTTTTGCAGGCATGTCCATCACACCCATGCTTGCCGGCTCGAACCTCGCAGAACTTCCTCGCTCCCAAGCTCCGATTATCCCGGTCCAGGCGATTGAGAACAAGGCGGCCGCCGCGGATAGCCAGGAAAGCGATGGGATCGAATTCGCGCCTTTTCCAGGACAGGCGCAGTTCGAAACCGGCGACACCTGGATTTCCGGCGGGCGGCGATATCGTCTCTATGGTCTGCAGGCGTGCTTGCGCGGAACCTCCATCACAATATCTCCTGGCGTTGTCAGGGATTGCGGCGAGCTCAACCTGATCATGGTCCAGGCGTTGATTAAAGATACCAAGCCCGTCTGCACAACCATCAAGGATATAGATCAGAACAATGCCGTTGTCGGCTGCCAGACGACAACAGGCAAACGGCGCTATGACCTGGCAACTTACATGATCGCTGAGGGATGGGGATTCGCCGCCGTCGATACCGCTGGGCAATTGATCGTTCCCGGATACAGGGTAGCGGAAGAGAGCGCACGATCGGCGCGCGCCGGCCTGTGGGGCTATTCGGATATGCCTCATCCCGTCGCGATCCTCGCAGGTCGAGGGAGCGAAAAACGATGAAACCTGTTTTGCTGTCGATCTTGTTTTTGACGATGACAGTGGGCTCCACGACAGCACAAGTCCGGCAAGCTAACATCCCGCGCCAAATTTATGGAAAAGTCCAGGTCGTCGATGCGACCACCCTCGAATTCAGGAAGGGCGCGGAGACCGTCCGGCTTGCGGGATACGAAGCACCTCGCCTCGAACAGACAGCAACGAGCGACGGCGTCGACTGGCCGGCCGGTCAGGTCTCGCGGGCCTGGATGATCCTTCGTACGCTTGGGCAGGACGTCAACTGCGCACCGATCGCTCGGGATGCCAACGGCGTGATCCTCGCACACTGCTTTGTCGGAGAGACAAACCTCGCCGCCACGGCGATCGCAGAAGGGATCGGCTATGCGTTCAACTACCGCGGCGAACCTCAGGTTCCCGCCTATTTCGATATCGAGAGGAAGGCGCGCGGCCTCGGATACGGCGTCTGGTCATCGCCAGATCTCCTTCCGCCCTGGCTATATACCGCGTCGACAGAGAATGGGGAGAAAGCCAGGGCTCTCACATCGGAACCCGACACCAGCTTGCCCCTGCATTTGCCTCTTATCCCGGCCAAGTCACCCAATACCAACGACGTGCATGGAGGTTGAATGAGCCGTATTGCTGCAGCCGCTGTAGTAGTCATATTGCTGTCGGGATCCGCTTCGTTAGCGATCGCCGAGGACAGCGCGACCCAGAAGCAGATAGACCAGCGCGATCCGGAGTTTTGCGGAGCCGGAGGCGCTGGCTGCGATCCCGCCGAGGTGCAACGTTGGAAAGTCGTTGGCAACAGGCTTGCCGATCTCTCGTCAGCCGATCTCAGCCAGTACGCTTACGCATGCGCCAAGCATCCAGATTGGAAACAAGACTGCGAAACCAGTCCGGTCGCTATCCTGAAACGGCTCGGGATCGAGGGATACTGAAGATGGCGCTGAACAAACCTCACGGAAGCGCGGTCTTGGCAGCCGTGATCGCCTTGATGATCGGCGCGACTGGCGGCTATGCGATCGACGAAGTGATCAGGAGCGACCGCGAGACCGATCTGGAAAACGAGGTCACCCGGCTAAAAAGCGAAGCGTCGCAAAAGACGATAACTGACGTCCCAAGTGACGAGGAGGCAAGCGCTGCGCTCGCGAAATCCGGACGGTCGATGCGCGTTTCGGAATGCATACCGCGCCAGGCAGTAACGGGTGTGACGTGCTCAGGCATCATCACAACGACCGCTGGATCTTTTGCCGGGACAAGCCAGCCGGGTGTGCTCTCCTTTGCGAAAATCGATGGGGTCTTGCGGCAAATCCAATGATAACGTGGAAGGAGCGGACAATGAGACAGAGACTACTATTGGCTGCAATCATCGCCGGATCGGCATTTACGCCATCGGCGGCGCCCGTAAAGGCCGAGGACGCGTCCTGGGGATGCCAGGTTCTGCTTTGCGCCGCGTCACAGAATCCGTCCTGGCAGGGCGTTTCCTACTGCGCTCCGCCCATGACAAAGCTCATCGCGGCCATGAAGGAGCCGGGATTTTCGTGGCCTATTTGCCATGAGGCCAATGCCGGCAAACCGGGGCGCGAGACCTACGAAAACTGCCCGTCGGGCACCACAGTTGGCAGCAGTTCGCAGACTGGCAATGGCTGGAGTAGTAAGCCTGACCAATGTATCAGAACTGTTGATGTTTGCCGATCTCCAGGGCTGCGCGCTTCCGATGGCAATCAGAGCAATGTCGTGATACGGCGGAGCTTCGGCGATCGAGGCGATAGCTGCATTCAGCAGATCGCGACGCCGCGGCCGCGCCGTCCAGACCCCTATTACTTCGATATCCCTAACGAACAAGGCGTGAAGCAGAGGTTCTGGTTCAACCTGAACCATTAATCCACATCGAACCAGTGTCACCGGAAGAACTTACGTCGGCTCGTCGGTGGTTTTCTTTTTCTCCCGACGGGCTCGCCACTCGGCGATCCGAGCAAGATCACTTTCTGAGATTTTGAACAAATCCTCAATCGTGACATTCCACTCGCGCTGCATCTTGTCGAGGGTCGACAGCTTGACATCCCGCATGCCGCGGGTGACTTGCGACATGTATGCTTGCGACACGCCAAGTTGGTCGGCCAGATCCTTGTTCGTCAACCGCCGTTGAGCCTTCAACCGCATCAGACCGATGGCGAGCCGTTCCTGAAAGGAGAGAGACGTCAGATCAATCCCATTCGAAACTTGATCGGTGTGATCGTCCTTCAACGGCGACATAGAACGACACCCTTACGCGGAGGTTCCAAAAACGTGTTCCCAAGCGATGAGGGCCCGTAACCAGCCGAATGGGCGCGCCGACAGCCCCGTGGAGGCCTCAGAGTTCTACCGCTCATCCGATGCATAAGGCTGTCCAGAGACCAAAAAAGTTAAGCATCAACGCTCTATTCTTCATCTTCGTGTGCGACTTCAATACACCGCAGCAGGCAGGCTGTGCAAGCGACCCCAGGGCCCCTCGAAATGCATGTCATAGCCACCTGGTAGACAAATCTCCGATTGCTCAAAACTTTAACTGCAGTTAAATTTTTCATCTGCTTCTTATAGTGGAGAGCGCGGATGGTATGGCTCGAACGGTTAGGCTATCGGATCAACCTACAGCGATTAGCGATAGCGATCCTATTTCTGGCGATCGCGTTCGTCGCTGCGCGGATGGCCTTTAGGGACAGTCTAACCCTTGGCTACGCGATGGTCATCCCGTCCTACGTCTTCCTGGCGGTCGTGATTGAAGGCGCTCGGACCGTGAGCGGAAGCTTCTGGGACATTCGCGGCTGGGCGGAGACGGTCGTGGCTGTCGCTGGTGCCGCGGGCATCGGGTATCTCGGCTTCAGTCTTTGGCTGATGGGGTACTAACGGCGAGCCATGCGTATCGTGGTCCGCAATAGCCCTGCCCATGTGTTGGCTGATTTGGACGATGGCGACGCCTTTGCGTTACGGGCCTGGTACGGCAACGCGAGCTCCGGCGATGATGAGGCAATTGCGCTTTCGGTTATCCGACGCGTCAAGGTCATGAATGGCTGGATCGAATGCGACTGCCTGGAGGCACAGCATCAGCCGTTGCTTGCACCGATCCAACAGGAACGCACCTTCACGCTGCGACGGTTGACGCCGAAGGACAATGACCCTGGTCGGCATGAGGAGCGGCCGAACCACGCCCTTGCCTGCCCGTTCCACGTTGACAAGGACGCCAGCCCCGCTCTCATTGACCGCGGCTATCATCTTCGCCCCCCGCCCAAATCCGACCGCTCGTATATCGATGCCCTTCCCGCCATTCCTGATCGCCTGGCCGATGTCTCAGGTCAGGATCCCGCGCGATCGAGCGAACGAAACGACCGGCCGTCCAGACTGGGTGGCGTGCTAGGGCGGATGCTTGATAGGGCGGGTACGAACGTAATCCCGCCGTTGCAAGATGGCGTTGATTTCACACTCGCCAATCAGTTGTCACGGTTGCGTTCCGCTTCCCGTGAGCTCAGAGTGCTCAGGACCTGGACGCTGAACGCGCTACTATCGACTTGGGGCCCCGACTACTGGAATCCGGAGAGTCGTTGGCAGCAGCTGCTGGCGACCTCGCGCGGCGACTGGCCCGAGGGGCTTCGCCGTACCGGCTTCATGCTCTTATTTTCGACCAGTGTTTCCACGCAAGCCGTCATGCCGGCATCCACCTCGCGAACAATCGGCATTCTCTCCAAGGTGCGCCAGCCGCTTCGGTGGGATCCGGCAAGCCGAGGACCGTTCCTGACGCTGCTGAACGTGGATTTTCAGGACGACGATGAAGGCCCGCTTCGGGCTGTGCAAGCCTACGCCCAACCGGTCTACAATGGCGATACGCTCTTTCCCGTCGAGTCCGGGTTTGAGCGCGACGTTTCCCATCTGCTGCTTTGGCTTCAGCAATCGCTGTTCGATGCTGCTCCAGAACTCCGGATATCCATTATCAAGCCCCTCTTCGCCATGGAAACGCCCATGGGCCTGTGCAGGCCAGACTTCGTTTTGGAGATGACTTATCGAGATCAGCCACCGCGCAGATTGCTCATCGAGGCCTTCGGGATGGAGACTGAGGAATATCGGGACGCCAAGGAAAAAACGATCCCCCGAATGAAACATCTCGGGCCGATCTTTGCTGTTTCTCCCGAGGATCTTACCGAGGCGAATTCTGAACGGACCGGGCGCCGGCTGCAGGCGTGGGTCGTCGACAAAATAGGCAATGGCTGCGACCGTGGCGGAACAGATGGACGATGATCGGCGCAACAAGATGGTTGCGCGGTAAGATTCTCACGCCTTTTGCTGGGGTTGTGGCGAATCGCCATCAAGCTCGGATTCGGCTGCCTCTAGCAAAGCGCTCTGAACACGTGACCCGATCTCCGGCGGGCAGTTCCCGAACATGGTGGAGACTAGCTCGTCTGCGAGTTCGGCAATCGTCGGCGTCAGGCCTGTCGGAAAGAGCCGGTCCAGGTCTTTTGCATCCGCCTCTAGGCGTTCGAGTTCGGCTTTGATGGCGCGCTTTTCCACTGCACGCTCCTTGACCATCAGCCAGAGACCAGCGTTAGCCTTGGCCGCGGCAACAATTCTTTGGATACTCTCGTCTTTCAAAAGACCTCGATTTGGGAGGTATCGGATTTCGCCCACGGTATTTCCTCCTTCCGTCAGCTCCAATTGAAACTGGTCAATGCTGCTTCTCAATGTCGAGCGATATGCCGCGCTTGGCATGCTGTCTGCCTACGCAGACGGGTCTTCTGCCTCGTCGTGTTGCGGACCCTCTTCGCGCAGCGGATCGCGAGCGCGGTCGACAAATTCGCGCAGAAATGCTTTCGAGCTATCTTCCGTGAGGCGCTCGGAGAGGGTTCCGATCAAGAGCTCGACATCTGCGTTCAACGCTATCGGGTCGAACGAGCCTGCATCCGCCTGCTCAAAGATAGCGTCGTTCAGGGCCTTGATGTCCGTACCGAATGCGCCACGCACATCCTGTCGCCGCAGAATAGCTGAGGTGGGGGGATCTCCAGCTTCATCCTGAACATCCGAACTCCGTTGAACTCGATTCCGTGTTCCTCGTGGAGAGCCTGGATACACACTGCGGTCCAACTTTGCCTGATCCAGCTCGATATGGGCGTCGTCGACCCGGATGGCGCCGGAACCGCGCGCTTCGCCGCGGCTCCCTTCGCGGCCGCCTGTTGCAGCGGGTTGCTTTTTATGCGCCGTAGTCTGCTCTTCGTCTCGCAGTTGTTCCTCTGTGCGACCGGCCTCGCGCGTTTCGTCGAGATCCAGACGCTGACGCAGTTCGTCGAGCGACGAGATATAGACGTGTCGCACCCCCTCTTTGACGATAAACCGAATCTGCTGTGGCCGGTTCGGCCGATTGAACGCGCTCCGATCGATATCCATCCCAACGATCGGCAACTGGCTATCCGTTCTCGCTGATGGAGCGTTTTCAGGCTGCTGCGCCCCGAAGATTTCGCTGTCGGCCACCGTCCATTCGACCGGCTTGATGCATGGCCTGGTCACCGGCTTGAACATCCGCACCTTCGAGAACGTTCGCTCGCCGCCGGAGTCGAGTTTCATGATGCGCATGAGTGGCATGCCGGTAACCTGGAGGATCGCCTCCTCCGGCTTCATCATCATAAGCGTGTTGACCGGAAGCAGGTCCACCGACACTGGCACCTTCGAGATGGATCGTTGTCTGCGACCATGGCGATGGGAGTAAGAGGACTGCTCGACCCACTCGGTCGTCCTGCCGGCTGCGGCAGAGACGGCGGCGGCGTCTTCCTGGTTCTGGAAGTTCATGAACAGCTTGATCGTGGACGCGCCCATCAGGATCTTCTGCCCGGAGCGCTGATACAATCGTTCGAGCTGCGCCCCGTCCTGCAGGATAAAGACGAAGCGAACACCGTTCTTGCGGATCAATGGCGCAAGCGTCAGCACAGTGTCTATGCGCCCGCCATTACCGAACTCGTCGAGCATCATCAGCACCTCGTGCTCTCCATTGCGCAACGGTCCCATCTGCACGAGCTTATCGGCCATCTGCTGGATGAACATCGAAATCAGTCGCTCGTAGATCTGCATAGCATTCCAGTCGGCCTGGATGAAGATCACCAGTTTGCGCTTTCTGATCGTGTCGATCGGAATCGTGGTGATGGAGGTCAGCGCCTCGACGAGAGGGTTCTGCAGAAAATTGAGCTTGGCGACGATCTCCGCCGCGATCCCCTCGCCGAGCTTTTCATGGCGCCCGGCGAATTTTGTGAGCTGCATCCGGGTCTGATCCGACAGAACCGCCTCGTAGTTTTCCAGGAGCTGGATGATCGCCTTGCGTTCGTCCGACATCGAATTGAGGATGCGGTAGAGCTCGCTGAGCGATTTTCGGGTGTCCGGGCATTCCAGCACGAAACCAAGCATGGCCGTCAGCAGGATCCTGGCGCTCTCTTCCCAGAAGTCGGAGGAATCGGAGCGCAGACGCTCCGGCAACAGCATCTGCGTCAGTTTCTGCAGGTCGGTGATGCGCTGGTTCGGGTCGGCGCTGACGAGATCGAGCGGGTTATAGCCGTCCGTAAACTTGGAGCCTGGCGCCAGCAGGAAAATCTCGTACCCCTGGTCTTTCAGATAGCCGGACGTCTCCTGGAACAGTTCGCCGCTCATGTCGAGGACCATCTGCGATCCCTTGAAACTCATCATCGTCGGAATGACGAAGCCGCGCGACTTGCCCTGCCCTGGCGAACCGATGACCATCACGTGCTGGTCGCCGTCGTTGCGCAGAAGAAGGCCCTGCTTGAGACCGAGAACGATGCCATGCTTATCGCGCAGCCGGAAATCGGCGGCATCCTTCAGGGTCGCCAGCCGTGCCTTGCCCATGATCATGCGCTGGCGCTTCTGGATCGCTGCCCCGATCGGAAACCCAACCACGGCTCCAGCAGCCGCCAGACCGGCGAGGGCGGCGAACACAGTCTGCCGCGAGGGTCGCTGAAAGGTCTCAGTCGCATCGGTGGCTCCAAAGGGTGCCTGATACATGGCCGCAAGATGAGCGCCGTAATAGTCCGCTACACCGGTTAGTCCACCGGCTTTGCTTGCAACGAGATAAAAGGCCGTGCCGTACACAATGACAGCGGCATAGGCGGCAGCGAATATCAGTGCCGTATGGGCGACCAGCGTGAACATCGACCTCACATGCAGGAGGTAGAGGATTTTACGCGATAGCCCCCTGCCCGCTTTCAGCATCCACAGGCTCAACAGGAAAAAGAGAAACGGCGAAGCCAGAACGAACGCCAGGATTGATAGCCCGACGGTGTTTCGCGTCCGGATGACCGACCATGTGTAGGCAATGCCATCGGGAATGGGCGCCTGCCCGACATAGTCGTAATAGGAGACCGACCCGAAGGATGTGACGTAGGCGTCATAGATCAACGTGAAGAACATCAGCCATATCGCGACGGCGCCGAGGAAGGCGACTGGGAAGGTGAAGGCCGAAACTTCTTGAAGCTTCGTCCACTTCGGGCGCTCAGCCTCTGCTTCCGTGGATACGTTTGCCATCTTCGTCCACCTCGTCGGCAAAATAGATCTCGCTGACACCGCGGCCGCCGGCGGCATCGCTCTTCTTCAACTGCACCACGATCGGGATGATCGAGCGGATGTAGCGGATGATATCGTCCCGCTCCATGCGGACGTTGCTGTTCAGCACCAGCGTCGATAGCCGGTTGAACGCGTGATGCGGCGAGTTCGCATGAATGGTCGACATCGATCCTGGATGGCCGGTGTTGATCGCATTCAGGAAGTCGAATGCCTCGTCGCCGCGTAATTCGCCCATGAAGATCCGGTCTGGCCTCAAACGAAGCGCGGAGGCCAGAAGGTCGGTCATCGTCACTCGCGCCTCGCCCTGGGCGCCCTTCGAGACCAGCAGCGAGACGACGTTTTCCTGGCGCGGTTCCAGCTCCGCCGTATCCTGCATGAGGATGAAACGCTCATGGTCCGGGATCGCCGTCAGCATCGTATTGAGGAAGGTCGTCTTGCCGGTGGAGGTACCACCCGAGATCAGCATGCTGCGATGGTTGATCGCCGCGAGCTGCAGAAAGGCGCGCGCCTGTCCCGCCCGCAGCAGGCGCGACAGCTCGATATCGACGTCATCGATATAGTCGTCACCCGTGACCTTGGTGAAGCGGAAGGCACCCGCCTTCTCGTAGTCGTCGAGATCGAAGCGCCGGATAAATTGTTTGCGGATCGAAAAAGCATGTCCGGTGGCGGAGGTTGGACTGAGGACGAACTGGACGCGCTCGCCGTTGGTGAGCGTTGCCGACAGCAGCGGATTCTCGGCATTGATGGTCTGCTTGGTGAACGAGGCCGCGCGCGATGCCATGTGGCGGATCGACTCCTGATCGAGCCCCTCGACCTCTCGCCTGACCATGCTGAGCTGGCCGATCCGCTCGAGCCAGATTTCGTTACTGCGCTGGCAGGAAATCTCCACCACGGCGGGATCGTCGAGAAATTGTCTGATGGGTTCGAGCGCCTCGGAGAGAAAGTGCTGCTCGGCGGAGATCGAAGGGTGCGCGTTCATTTCGCCGCCTTCTTTCGTCTCAGACGTTCGAAAGCCTCGCGCACCGGGTCCGGATAGAGATCCGAGAAATCAAGGTCCCGGGTGACGAAGACGGTGATATCGGAGCCTTGGGCGATATGGATCGTGGGCCGGATGTTGCGGGTGTCCTGGAAGGCTTCGGTTGCAAGTTGCTGGATCCCTGATGCGATCGTCTCGGCGGCGATCTCGCGCGCCCGATCCTGCGAGGTCGTTCCATTGTCCTGCGGAATGCTGGTCACGGTTCCGTCTGTATTGACGATCGTGATATTTCGATCCTGTTTCTGACCAAGCTGGGCAATGTATTGCGTGACCCCGCCGATCATCGTCATCAGCGCCGGCGGCCCAAACCGTTCCCAATATTTCCGGTCGACCGCGCCGGTCATGCCGGAACGGCCGAGACGATCCGTGCCATAGGAGCCTAGCTGGACCGAAACACCGTCGCCACGGATCATCCGGGTCCAGACGATGAACAGGCGCTCCTGCCCGCGTTCGACACCGGATTTATAATCGCCGATTAGCGAGGAGCCGGCCGGTATCAGGATGCGCCGGCCGTCGAAGGAGTAGACATCCTCGCGGACAATCGCTTTCACCATGCCGGCGAGGTCGGAATTGATCGCCGTCTCCAATGTGCCGCGGATCATCGTCCCCTGTGGTATCCAGGCATCGATACGGCGGTTCTCGGCGGCTACCGACGTCTGTACCCCCTGCCCTCCCATGGCCTTCAGGAAGGCTCGATCGCCATCGACAGCACCGCCCGAGTCAGACGGTGCGCCGGCCGTGGCCGTTGAGCCGTTCGCACCGAACAAGCCGGCTCCCGTGGCGTCTGACGACGCGCTTGCGGCCCCGCCTGCGCGTTCCGATTGATCGAAGACGACAGCAGTGGAGCGCACGCGCTCAAGCAGCTTAGCCTGCCTCGCAAGCTCGATGCATTTGGGATCGTCAGGATTTTTCCCTCTCGAGCAGTCGACATCGACTGGAGGCGCGACCTGGGCCGGCGCCGGGATGACGGGTGCCGGTGGCGGGGGTGGCGGAGGGGGTGGTGCCTCAGGCACCTGCACCGTCGGCAAGGGCGGCGGCGCTGGCGGGTTGAAGCCCTCGTTTCTTGGCGCCTGCACCGGGCGAAACTCTTCATGCGGCGTATTGTCGACCGCCGGTTCCCGCTCGCCGGCCGAAAGAAGGAAATAGAGGACGACACCAACGCCGGCGATCGCGGCCACCACTGCGATCGGCCGCATCAGCCCGAAGCCGGAGCGCCTCACCTGACCGCCGATGGCGGTGTCATTGTCTATCGAATGATAGTTCGGATCAGACATCGTGCCTCCCTATCGTGATTTTGATGGTGAACCAGAACCTGACGAGCCGAGCCGCTTCGGCGCCACGGCCCCCTCGATCGGCGCCGGCACATCGGCTGGAGCGGTCCTGAGATTGAACAGGCAGGTCTCGTTCTCGGTGCTGTAACGAAGCGTCCACTGCCGCGAGACCGTGTCGATGACGATGTAGTCGGCCTCACGGCGATAATTGACGAGGCTCTCTCGCCGCTTGTTATCGACAATGAAGATCGCTGGCACGTCGCCGGTGAACTTCATGAAGGTCTTCAAACCGTCATCGAACACCCACAAGGGCTTGGCGGCATCGCTTCCTTTGAAGCCATAGTCATAGTTGACCTTGTCGCGGCGGATATTCTTGATGTTGGGATTGCGCTCTGCATCCTGCGCCTGCTTCCACAGTTCGGCCGTGCCCTTCAGCCCGGCGTCTTCCGGATAAATGAAGCGCAGCTTGAAGGTCTGGTTCTGGATCAACTTGCTGTCGTTGACCTCAAGATCGAACGAGTAGGTTCGTTTCGTCGTCACCACGGAGAGGTTTGTCGGCGCGTCTTTCTCCATCGGCTTCAGGGTGAGTGAGCGCCTGTCGGCCGAAGTCAGGATTTGCCAGGAAACCGTATCCCCCGCGACCACCTGGGTAACCTCTTCGTCGGCACCGAAGAGGATGGTCGTCACCATTCCGTAAGTCCCGGTGACGACGAAGACCTGTTCGGCTGAGTACGGCAAGGTGCGCACGCGCGGATCGAGCCTGCCAGGCCGGGCGGTCAATTCCGCATGAACCGAAGAGGCCGTCAGCAGCAGTGACAGCATTATTCCGACCCTCACCCGCCTCATGGGGTGAGCCCCGAAGGCATCGTCTCGGGAACCTTGACGTATTCGGTGACGACAAAGCCGAGGGGGTTATAAAGCCGGACCCGGTTGCTGGCGGGCAGATTGATCTGGCGGTAGCGGATCGTCGCCGACCAACGGTTGACGACATCGCCACCGCGGCGCCGTTCCCGGGTCTCGAAGCGCACCGACATTGTGGTGGCATTGAGCGGATTGACGGACAGGATTTCGGGCCGGATCTCGCCCGTCGTTCCCATGGTCTTGACCGGACCTCTCGGATTGGAAGGGTTCATCCACTCCGAATAGTCCTTGAAAGCCGGCGAATCCGGGTCCGACCAAAGAGCGATCATGTCGAAGTTTTCCGATAGATAACGGGGATCGTAGGTCTCGCGGCGTATGACATAATTGCCGACGAACGAAGCGCGGACAGCCTGGATTTCCGAAACGTTCGACCGGTCCTTGTCGAGCGTCGTTACCGTCTCCATGTAGCCCGTATTCTTGTCGACGATGAGCGGCACGACCTCGGTGCGCACCAGCGGAAAGAGCTGCGCGACCGAAAAGGACAGCACGCCGGCCACGATCCAGCCCGCCACCGCGAAAACCAGCAGGATGAGACCGATCAGGGTCCGCAGCGACCTGTTCTTCTCACCCCAGGAGAGGTGCTGATCGTAGATCTCTTGTGGTCCCGCCGGATGATCGGCCGGAGCGGCTTTTAATTGCCATTTGAACAATGCCAAGTTTCAAACCTCGAAATCGCAATGAGTGAAATCGCTAATCCTTGCCGCCTCCGCGTCATTCGCTGTTGCGCCGACGATTGGTGAGCATTCGACCAAGCGCACCGACGCCAGCGACACTGCTGCGGCCCGCAAGCGCTGCGGCCGTGATGGCGCCCCTCGGCCCGGCAAGCGTGCTAAGTGCTATTGCCGTAGCCTGGCCGGCGCGCAAATTACTGGAGTAGAGCCGCCGGCGTGCGGTATTGTAGGCGGTGTCCACGCCACCGCCGCCCGGGACGCCGGAGAAGGCTGCCCCGTAGGCAAAGCTGCGCGCGAAATCCGGCACCTGGAAAATGAAATAGGAGATCAGCGCGAGGTAGAGCACCATGGCGAGCACGATCGCCAGTGCGTTTTCCTTGGTCGCCATGTCACCGTTGATCGTGTCCATCATGCCGATCAGAAAGCCGAAGGACAGGCCGGCCATGATGTAGGTGAACAGCAGCATGAACATGCCGTACGCGACGCCCCTCACCCAGGCATCGAAGACGAAACGGGTGATGCCAAAGAAATAGCAGAGGATGGCGATCGGACCGATGGCCAGCATGACGGCGGTGATCATCTTGGCAAAGAGCGTAACGCCGGTGAGGATCAGCAGCATCGGCAGGAGGCCGAAGACCAGCACGATGAAGACAACCACGGCGCCGGTCACATTCGGCAGCCATCCGGATTCGTAGGAATTGAAGAGCTGCATGGCAAAGTCGTAGACCTTGCGAGCCATGCTGGCGACTTGCTGGGCGATATCCGCGCCAGCCGATTGACCGCCCATCGCCGAGGATATGGCCGATCCGAGATCCTGCGGGGCCGACAGCACGAACTGGCCGATGTTGTCGTAGAAGAGCGCCCAGGACATGATGAGAGTATAGGCGAGCGTGATCTTGAAGGCGGTGATCGCCATGTCCTGAAGGGAAACGCTCGAGAGCCCCAATGCGCCCCAAAGGAAGTAGAGGGTCAGGAAGATCGCCAGGATGCCGGAAACGAGGTTTCTGTTTTCGGCAAACAGCCCCCAGGCCCGCTCCAGTGACGCCTCGTTGATCTTGTCAAAGTATCGAAGCGCGTCGCCATAGAAGTTTATCGCGTAGCTGACGGGATCCATCTCTCACCCTGAAAATTATTGACCCGTCGCATCGGGCCGCAATCGTCTTTGACGGCGCCCGCAAGCGCATTCTCACCTGCCGTGATCGCGGGTTCGGATACGAAGCCGAGGGCCGGCACCGGATTTTCGTCGGCCGAACATTTCGCAAGCTGCTCATATTTTCCGGCGCAACCGGCAAGCACTGCCGCGCTCAGCCCCAAGGCCAGAACCGCCCTCACTGGTTCTGATCCTCGAATGCCTTCAGCTGATCGCGAACAGACGTACCCTGCGGCTGAGTACCGCCGTCACGCATGACACTGTCGGGAAGCGGCGCGAAGGTCTTGAGGTTTTGCGACGAGGTTGCTAGGGCGGCCCTATACTGCTGGTTCAGCAGCATGACCTGGTTGTTGAGCGAGCCGACGGCTTCGTTGGCGGTCTGATTTCCCTGCAGCACCATCTGGGTGTTTTGCTCCAGCGCCCCTTTCAGATCCTTCGCCGTTCCAATCTGCTGGGTGGCCTGCATGAACGAATTCTGCCGGTCCTTGGTGGCGCTGTTCATCGCGTCCGTCAGCGCAGTCAGCGTCGTCAACGCGTTGATCCCTTGAGAATAGGCCTGATTGGCGCCGGAGAGCTCACCGCCCTTGACGGTATCGACCACCATCTTCACGAGGTTGAGGCCATTGATCAGTTTGGCCGCGGTATTCTGGAACTGACCGTTAATACCGCCAAACACGGCCGCGTTGCTCGATAGCACCGTGCTGAAATCCGGCGCCTGTCCCATGGTGAAGCCGTTGCCGGTCGCAAGCTTGGCAAACTGGCTCGCATCCTGCGTTCGCTCGCCAGTGATCGCCGCCAGGGTCTTCGTGGTGTTGTCCTTGACGACTGATGTGTCCTGCTGGATCTCCGAAGAAAGCCGTTTAATCTCTTCGCTGATCGAGATGTTCTCCGAGTCCTTGACGGGTACTTGTGCATAGGCCTGAGGGACGGAAACGATGGCGAGCGTCGCTGCGATCACTGCTGTCTTCATGTGTCTAACCTCTCCTGTTCTCAGTTTGACGTCGGCCTGGAATCGACCACCGTGACGAGGCCGAGTGCTGGATCGTCCAACGCCGTGAAGGTCGCGACCGCGCCATTAGCACGTGCCTCATCCTGCAGTTCGGACAGCCAGCGTTGGATCTGTTCGGTGGTGGCGTTGGGCGGCACAGCGAAGCAACGGGTGCCACCAGTATCGATGATGTTGGTCGGGCACCGGATCTCGGCCATGACAAGCGAGCCGTCATGGTCTTTCGAATTGCCGCCACCACTGCCACGAAGGCTTGCCGATGACGATTGCAGGCCGGCCTGCAGACGTTGAAGGTATTGCTGGTTCGCAGCGAGCGACTTTCCAAGCAGCTCGTTCCAAACCGAGCCGCGTTCGATCTGCGCCTGCGTGTTTCGGTCGACCGCCTTCTTCAGCTGCTCGCCGCAGCCGTTTGCGTAGCTCGCAGTTTCCGGCTCGGCTGTACCCTCCGACGGGGTATTATCACCGTTCTGGGCCTTGTTACGGGCATAGTAGGCAGAAACCTTTTTGACGTAGTCCCGCGTCTCGGGGATGTTGGGGATCTGACCGTTCTGCAGCGACTGCCGATACGGCCCAGCATTGTATCCGGCGGCGATCAGATCATAGCGGTCACCGAACATCCCTTGGAGCTGCTTGATGTATTTGACGCCGCCCCGAATATTGTCGCGCGTGTCGTAGGGGTTGACGCCGAGCTGCGCGGCGGTCCCCGGCATCAGCTGCATGACACCGGTCGCGCCGACCGCGGAGCGCGCCGACTGGCGGAAGCGCGACTCCTGCTCGGCAATCGCCATCGCGAAATTCGGATCGACACCCTGCCGGATTGCCTCCTGTTGCACCATGCTGGCGACTTCCTGCTGGCTTGGCGTGCGAGACGACGGCGCTGCGGGCGCGGTTGCTCCCCCCATGCCGTCGGCCGAGCAATCGGCCGGCGCGCCCGAGCCCTGACCAGGTGCGACGCTATCGGTCGTTCCGCCCGAGGCGCCTTTGGCCTTGCGCGTATCGGCCTGATAAGATTGATACCAGTTCTCGGTCGCCTGCTGGATCATCTGGCGGGCCTGATCGATGACCGGGACCTGGGCATGGCTTGTGCCGACGGGAAGGACTAGCGCCAACGCCAAGACGCCGGCCGCGGCTCCCTCAAGGTGCCTTGCGTGCTTCATCGACCGTCACCCCATCCCAGTCGCAGAATTTCGAGAGCCAGTTCTTTGGATCGTCGCCGTACTCGTCGAGCAACATCTCGACTTCGCGCACGGTCTCTTCCCTCCCGGAGAGCACCTTGATGAACTCCGGCATGTGGGACATGTCGACGCGAGCGATCATGCTGCTCTTTGCCTGCTTGATCAGCATGAAACGCGAACTCGGATCGCCGTTCTTCACCCAGTCGAATTCCGCTCGCGACAGGCCGAAATGCTCCATGTAGGAGTTTTCGTCAGCCTTCCGATTGGCAAAGAAGATATTGGTCGACGTCTGTTCGATGATCGTGCGGCTGACGCTTGAACGCACCACATCGTCGGCCGACTGCGTACCGAAGATGACGAGACCATTCCTTTTTCGGATGGTCTTGAAATAGTCTTTCATGGTGCGCTTGAACTCGTCGTCGTCGAGCAGCTTCCAGGCTTCGTCCATCAGGTTGATGATCGGTGCCTTGCCGTCGTAAATCGCGTCCAAGCGGTGGAACATGTAGAGAAGGGCTGCGGTGCGCACCGTCGGATCATCAAGGATCGACGTCATGTCGAAGCCGATCATCGGTCGCGAGATATCGAGATCGTCGGCCGCGTTGTCGAAGAGCCAGGCGTAGAGACCCTTGTCGACCCATTTGTCGAGCCGAGCGATCAGGCTGCCCTCGGTCCGCTCGCTACCAGCGAGAAGCGCCCGCAGTGACGAAAGACGGCGATACGACCTGTCCTTCGTCTTGAGGACCGACTTGATCGCGTTGCGAATGATCGCTTCTTCCTGTGGAGTCAGGCTTTCGCCTTCCCTGGACGGTTTCAGCATGAAGCTCAGGAGCCCATAGAGGAAAACGCGGTTCTCCTCAGTGTCGTCGAGCAGCAGCGGATTCCATCCCGACGGCTGGCCAGGCTCCAGCGACATGTAGGTTCCGCCTGCCGCGCGGACCATGATGTCGAGGCCACGGTCCTTGTCGAACACGATCGTCTTCAGCCAAGGGCTGACACGATATGCCTGCAGGATCAGGAAGGCCATGATGACGGTCTTGCCGGATCCGGTCGGGCCGAAGACCGTCGTGTGCCCGACGTCGCCTTGATGGAAGTTGAAGAAGAAGGGCGTGCCTGACGTCGTCTCGAAGATCGTAATCGCCGGCCCCCAATGGTTGCCGTCGGGTTTGCCATAGGGATAGGCGTGAAAGCTGCTCAAGCCGGCGCAGTTCAGCGTGGAGATCAGCGCTCGCCGGGCGATATAGGCCTGGTTGCCGGGCAGTTGCGCCCAGTAGGCCGGCTCCGCATTCAGGTCTTCGCGGACATAGGAGGCGCCGAGCGCGCCGAGTTCGTTGCCAATCAGCGCCACGGCATCGTCAAGCTGGGCGGTGGTTTTGGCGACCGGCATCACCGTGAGATGATGTTCGGTGAAGGCAACCCGCTTGCGGGCAAGTTCGTCCCGGGCAATATCGAGATTGGCCTGGACACTCGAGCCACCTTGGTCGGCCTTCGACATCTGCCGGTCCAGCCGTTCGATCCGGCTGCGGGCCGCCATGTCGTCGACAAAGGACATCGATTGCGTCAGCACCAGCTCGAATGGCAGCTTGAGGATATAATCAAGCATGCCGGCGCCCGTCTCCGGTGGATATTCCTTCAAGGAGACCATCGCCGCATAACGGTCATCGTCCGGTATGTCGCCTTGCAGGTGAATGATGCGGTTGCCGATCGATGTCCGGCACGCCGGCAGCATCTCGTCGATCGGAATGTTGCCCAGCCGGATCGGCCGAACGCGTCCACCGTTCAGTAGCGTATAGAAGAACTCGCATTGCTCGGAGAACCAAATTTTCCGCGCGGCTTCGTCGACGACCATATCTTCAGAGACATCGCGGAAGACTTTTCTGTTCTCGCCGAGGTCAGCTTGGACGCGTTGCACGTCGCGAAGGACCTTCGGCCCATAAACGGAAAGCGATTTCTCAAGTGCTCGCGTTGCCTCACTGAGTTTATCGCGCATCGCGCGGAACTGTTCCTTGCGCACGATCGTGCCGCCTGCGCCCATGAGGCGGGAAAGCGCCGATCCCTTCCGGAACATGGGGCGCACGACCAGCGAGACATAAGTGTCGTTCACGAACATCTCGTTTTTCGAGATGCTCGACTGATAGACGTGATCGAGGCGCTCCATAAAGGGATCGGCGAAGGCCGACGGCAACGACGGCGCAACCTTGCGTCTGATCACGTGAGTATAAAGTGCGAAGCTGCCGATCGAGGAGATCGCACGGAAGGCGGCATTGCGCTGCCGCTGCAGCATATTGATCGTTTCGATATCCGCCGTCTCGAAGGAAAAGCCGGTGAGCTTCAGGGTTGAGACGAGGCAGTCGTTCTTCAGGCGGATGATGCCGTTTTCGATCGGGACGTAGAAAGGTACATGCGTCGCGACATTGCGGTCTGCAAAGATCTCCCAACCCTTCGACAGACTGCCTCTCAGCGATCTCGCCATCGTGTTCATCGCTTACACTCCGTAGGTTCTGACGCCGCCACCGAGCTTCCGGCCAAGAGGGTTGATACCGCACATGCTGAGGCGCCCGACGATCTCGAAAAACCAGAGATCGAGCTTGACAGTGAGCACGTAGAGGATGCTGTGGAGGACAACGAAGGAGACCGGGAACCACAGGATGGATCCCAGGATCATGAACACCATTAGCGAAACAAAACATTCCGCCAGGAAGTAAGTGTAGGGAATTCCCATCACCGTCGGCGGTCGTGTGAGGGCCAATATGACGGGATGGGATTCGATATATTCGTCGCCACCTTCGGCGGTGTTCCCTGCTCCGGCCATGACTTAAGACCCGCTGCCAGCGAGGAAGTCGACGAGCTCTGCGGCGGCAAACATGCCGGCAAGGCTTCCACCAACCCGAAGCAGCGCTCCCCAGGACCAGTAGCCGAAGGCTGCGGCGAGGAACATGCCGATAAAGGCGATCGCTCCGACCGAACGACCGAACGGCCCGGTGAAGAACTGCACGAGCCGGTCAGCAGCGTTTTGAAGGGCATCGAGGTTCTGCGCAGCCGCTGGCTCGTACTGGCTGACGAGCAGGATCAGGCTCGCGGCAAGCACGATCGCGGCGTTTCCGACCCATTTCCTTTTGGCCATTGAGGACCAGGCTACGCTGCCATAGAGAACGACCATCTGGACTGCCAGTACGATGGGATTCATTGAGACACCTCTTCCTTGACAATTTTGACCGGCCCGCCAGCATCATTCTGAGCCTCATCACGCTGAGGAGGGACGTCTGACGGGGATGGGGTTGCAATTGAGAACGCAAGCATGGGGGATTTGGCCCGCGCGGCCCGCCCGGTGCTGCGGGGGGCGGACGTCCGACCTGCGGTCGATAGGACCGGTGTGGTCGCCGTGCCGGTATAGTATCCAACGACACGGGTGACGTAGTCGGCGGTCTCGCGGATCAGCGGCATTGAATGGCGAAGGTCGACATTCGGCTCGCCAGCATTATAAGCGGCGGCGACCAACACGGGATTTTTGTACTTGCCGATCAAGACGCGAAGAAATCGCGTGCCGGCGCGGATGTTCTGTTCGGGATCGGTTAGATCAGTCGCACCGAAGGCTTCGCCGATCCGTGGCATGACTTGCATCAAACCGATGGCGCCGGCAGAGCTCACCAGATCTGGATCGAACCCGGCATTCTCGGCCCGCATGACCGAAAGCACCCAGTTCGGATCCACCTCCTCCTTCCCGGCAACCGTCAACGCAAGTTTGGCATAGTCCGTGGGAACGCCGGATAACAGATCCGATCGGGCCTGTACTGGTTGCTCGCTGACATCAGGTGCGGTTGCCGGCTCGGGAACGGCTGTTGCCTCAAACGAATAGACGCTGACCAGCGAATGCACTGCGCGTTCCCGGCGGTCATTCGCGCTCCCAGCCGCTGATCCCGATGATGGCCCAGCACTGTCACTAAACCCGCCGATGAACTCCGACGGGCGAGCGCTGACCCGAAGCGCATCGGTGACCGGCCCGCTAAATCGGTCGTTGAAGCTGGCGGAATCGGTGGTTGGGACATCCCGTGTGGAAGCAGCGGCGGAAATCTCCGGACTTGGCGGGACGGCTGACATCTCGTCAGCCTTCAGATCCGTCCGGTTGGCATTGTGCGCGACGTGGGTCCACTTTCCCGAGACGATGTAAGCGCTGCTGTCATCGGGGCCGGAGGCGAAACCGGTGAGCAGAAAAGCCGACGTGCCGGCGAGCCAAAGCACGCTCCGCGAGGATATCTTGTGCGGTCTGTTCGCAGGCAAAAGCGGAACGCTATCCATGGCTGAACCAATGCAAATTATACTGCGGTATAAGATTTTGAACCGCATTCAGCCGCGGAAATCAACCCTAAAGTTTAACTGGAGTATAACTAATGTCTCGCCGCACTGCGTCCGGAGGAGAGAACCCGAAAGAAACTCAATCCCTTAGCCGTGACCATTTATCCGGGGTCCACTGATACTGAAGCTGTTCGCGGTCTCCCAAAATGCGGGAAAGACGGACGGCGGTCCCGCCCTTTATCAGTACCGAACCGGCGTCGGTGCCCGAAGTCGCGACAGAGATTCGGCACACGAACTTCGGCAACTCTCTTTGTATCCTCTCCACCGGATAGCAGGACTCGATCTGGTAGCGTCCGCCATAGAAATCGATCGACAAACCCCTGTCTTGGACGGGGCCAAGACGTTGGCGCTCGAAGTCAGTGCCATATTCAAGTTGGCACTCGAAGATATTGCTGGAGTATCCTTTACAGCCTGCCAGCGTGAGATACGCAAAAGGTGCCGGCGGCAGCGAGCGATGGCGCTCAACTTGATGACCACATCCTGCCAGCGCTGACATTGCCGTCAGAGATCCGAAGAGCTTTGCAAGTGTCCGCATGATGCTACTTTCTAGCTTGCCTGCCGATAACCGGCATGTTCGAGGGCTTCGAGAAAAAGATCGCGGGCGAGCGCGCAATAGGGTGATGATGCCTGAGCCAGGTGAAGCTGGGTAAGCACCAATCCGAGATCGGAAACGGTCGCGACGACGTCCTTAAGGTCACTGTTGAACGCGTCCCGCAACATCTCGCCGCCGTCGTGGCCTTTGACCACGATCGCGTAGTCGTCACGCGCGATGCTGTGCCAAAGCTCGATCGTGCCGGTTTCGCCGATCGAGCTTTCCGTATCGCAGATGAGCAGGAGCGCGTAATCAGGATCGCGCATCGCGCTTTCCTCTACAGAGGTGTCCCTACGAAATTCCGTCAGCACCACCTCAGACGCAAAGAGCATCAAGCGCTCGTTCACCAGAAGGCGCTTCTGCCCGAGCCTAACAAAGGCGTTCATGACGGCGGAGCGGATTGCTGCGGGTGGAAGATTTTCCGCGCAGTGTTCACAGATCGATGTCAGTTGGCCATCCAGGAAAGCGAAGGTGCTATGGAAGCGGTTGACTACGGATCGCTCGACGTGTTCGGTCTGACCGCTCAGCGCCTCGATGAATGCGAAGGCATCAAGGGTTCTGCGGGGTTTCGCGAGTATATCGCTTCCCGGCTCAGACCATGCGTCGCCCACCAGGCTTGAAGGGCCAACGACGACAGCTGCGGACCTTGTCTGTGCACCACAGCCGGGGCAGTCCGCTGAGAATGGCACCATGTACCATTCCTTCGTCAGGAGGGATCGAATGTGTATCAGAGTCAAACCTTATTCTTGAAAGACGGAGTACCGGCCCGGCCCGCAGCCTAGGACCAATTACCAACTTATACTCGGGTATAATTTATCAGCTGCAATTGGCTTGCTCAAGCGGGAAAAGACGAGGGAGCTGGGCGTCGGATCAGGTGATCGCGCTGCTCCTCTGACGCGAACGATTGTGATAGAGCCTTTGTCGCAGCCTCGTTTGTTGCAATAACCGCAGCGACCACGACTGCGATCACAAATTGCCAACTAAGGGCTTATCCGCAAAGGCGGAGGCCGCCTGGTCACGCTTTCACCGTTTTGGCAGACGGGTGCATCACTCATTCACCGATGCGCCGGATCGCTCAATAGCCCGTTCCCGGAATGACCTGTTCGCTGATCCGCCCAATCGCGCGTGCACGCAACCACCCGTTCGGCGATCGGCGCAATCACCAATACACCGATTGAGGCGATCCCCTGAACTCCCATTCGCTAGATCGGTGTCTCGCCGGTTCGCGGATATGCTTAATTGCAGATCTGCCGTTTCACCTAAAGGCCCAATCACTGCTTCACTCATTCGCCGGCCAACCGATACGCTCAGACGGCGACGCACCTGTTTGCGTACACGCGCAGTCGCCTATTCGCACATTCGCAGGCCCTGTCCGAAAGAGTCCGCTCCCCAGGCCCCCCCTTCCACGCCTCTACCTCATGCCCTCGTTACGTCTCAAATATGACAGACCGGGAAACGCTTGCTCGCCTCTGAGGCGACTCGCCCCTCGGGCGTCCGGCTATTGGTATACCAATAGCCTATCCTGCCATTCTTCAGAGTTGACCACCGTTCAATCTGGAACGTGTTCGCCGAAGGCACTGTGATCTAGCGATAGGCTTATCGGCGCCACCGGCCGCAGGCAGGAGCACGATCTCACGCGGAAGAAAGAAGCCGCGGCGCGCCGTCTTTAGCTTTGCTAGCCAAGGCGTGGCTATACGCCGAAGCCCCCATTTGCATCAGTCGATGGATACAACAGGCTGCGCCGTGGGGCGGGTACGGCTCCCTGCGCACGGCGAGTGAAGCGGCAGATAAAGCTGCGGTTGGAATTGAACGTGCCCGAAAAGGGCCACTTGGCAACTGCCGTTTAGCCCGGCGCCTCGGCGTGCTTAAATCCCTCCTGTTCCGCAATGATCATGGCCAACTCGGCGCGGACGAGTTCAAGCTCGACCTCGATCTCGCGGCGGTCGTCGGAATGCACGGCATTCCGCAATTCGGCCTGCAGCTCTTCAAGGTGTTGTTCCAGAAGCATCGTCGTCTCCTTGACGTTTGTGAAAGACGACGTGCGCGGTCATGGGGACGTGGCGGGGTCAGGGATCGCGGAACGCGACCGCCAGCGGCGGCGAGCGGGGGGGCCAAATTTGCCTGAGCGCAGGGGACCGGAGCGGAGGCAAAATTGGGGGGACCGCTCGTCCTTGAGGCCGGCATGGCGCCATGGCATCCTGGGACAGACTGAGCAGATATTTCCTCTCCGTATCGCACCCGAACGCGAGGGCGGGCTCGATGCCCGGCTTCGGGTTATAGATGTGTGATTAGTTGAATAACTGTGGAGATCCTGGGCTGTCGAACGATTTTCTGCGGAGCGTCGATGACAGGTCCAACCAGCAATGGCAGGGATTCTGAATCTAACATAATGCGGAGAACAGAATGACCACCACAAATGAGATCGCCGACAAGATTGCAGGCGAGCACGGCCTCACCAAGGTTCAGGGCAAAGCCATCGTCGAGGCCGTCATCGCTTCGATCACCGAGGCAGCGGTTGCTGGCAACGAGACCTCGCTCCCGGGCTTTGGCAAGTTCAAAGTAAAGGCGACGCCGGAGCGCGAAGCGCGCAATCCTGCGACGGGCGCGACGATCAAGGTTGCCGCGGCAAAGAAGCTGGCGTTCACGCCGGCAAAGGCGCTGAAGGACGCGCTGAACAAATAATTCTGCAGTCCTGGTAAAATAGCCCGGCCGTAGCCGGGCTATTGTTTTGCTT
>Ga0102589_1002017_pt1 | contig 24889 bp, 29 predicted proteins | sample AraplaMF_Col_mLB_FD_76858 | JGI IMG/M metagenome (GOLD analysis project Ga0102589, IMG submission 76858) | Arabidopsis root microbial communities from the University of North Carolina, USA - plate scrape MF_Col_mLB | ecosystem: Host-associated > Plants > Roots > Endosphere | place: USA... | reverse complement strand
TACTAGATTCGCTGCTTTCACAATCTATATAAATCAATCTAAAACCTCTTTCTTTCTTTTGGAGGGCGAGAGCAAGAAGCGGTTAGGGCCTATTAAAACAAAGGGAGAAAGCAAACAGCGGTCGTGTTTTGCTTTGCATAACCGCGATGTATATTTTTCGTAAGGAGATGAAAGCTTGAACTTAAAAATTAACGGAAGACAAGTAGATGTACCAAGTGAGGTTAAAAGCGTAGCTGATTTGCTTGTTCATTTAGGATTAGAAACGAAAATTGTTGTTGTAGAACGCAATCAAGATATTTTACAAAAAGAGGATCATCAAGATACATCTGTTTTTGAGGGAGATCAAATTGAAATTGTAACATTCGTAGGAGGCGGTTGATTATGTTAAAGATTGGGCCATTTACTTTTCAGTCTAGATTGTTATTAGGAACAGGGAAATTTTCCGACTTTGATGTGCAAAAGAAAGCGATTGAAGTATCAGAAGCAGAAATTTTAACGTTTGCGGTGCGTCGGATGGATATTTTTGATGCAGAGCAGCCCAATTTACTAGAAAAAATTGATGTAACAAAGTATACACTTCTTCCAAATACAGCGGGAGCAAAAACAGCAGAAGAAGCAGTGCGCATCGCGAAATTAGCGAAAGCGTCAGGGTTATGCGACATGATTAAAGTAGAAGTAATTGGTGATGATAAAACGTTATTGCCAGACCCAGTTGAAACGTTAAAAGCGTCAGAAATGCTATTAAAAGAAGGGTTTATCGTCCTGCCGTATACGTCTGATGATGTTGTGTTAGCACGTAAATTACAAGAGTTAGGTGTCCATGCAATTATGCCTGGTGCATCGCCAATCGGCTCTGGTCTTGGGATTGTAAACCCATTACATTTAAGTTTTATTATAGAGCAAGCAACTGTTCCCGTTATTGTTGATGCGGGCATTGGTAGTCCAGCTGACGCAGCATTTGCGCTGGAATTAGGTGCAGATGGTGTGTTATTAAATACAGCTGTTTCGGGAGCAAAAGATCCTGTGAAAATGGCAGAAGCAATGAAGCTTAGTATCCAGGCAGGAAGATTAGGCTTTGAAGCAGGACGTATTGCCCGGAAGCGCTGTGCGATTGCAAGCAGCCCGTTAGAAGGAATGAGCGTTCTTGAATAATCGATATTCTCGTCAAGTGTTGTTCTCTCCAATTGGAGAAGAAGGACAGCAAAAAATAAGAGAAAAACATGTACTGATTATTGGAGCAGGAGCACTTGGTAGTGCAAATGCAGAGATGCTCGTTCGCGCTGGAGTTGGCAAAGTGACGATTGTTGACCGTGATTACATTGACTGGAGTAATTTGCAGCGTCAACAGTTATACTGCGAAGATGATGTGCAAAACCATTTACCAAAAGCAGTGGCAGCTAAACGGCGCTTACACGCCATTAATAGTGATGTAGTTGTAGAAGCTTACGTACAAGATGTAACAGCGGAAGAGTTAGAACAACTGATCACAGGTGTAGATATTATCATCGATGCAACAGATAATTTTGAGACGCGTTTTATTGTAAATGATATATCCCAAAAGTATTCTGTTCCATGGATTTATGGAGCTTGTGTTGGTAGTTACGGTCTTTCTTATACAATTTTACCAGGAAAGACGCCGTGCCTCTCTTGTTTATTACAATCGATACCGCTCGGCGGAGTGACATGTGATACGGCGGGAATTATTTCGCCTGCCGTATCCATTGTTGTATCACATCAAGTTGCGGAGGCATTAAAAATTTTAGTAGAAGATTATGAGGCACTGCGTGATGGGCTTGTGTCATTTGATGTATGGAAAAATGAATATTCATGCATGAACGTACAAAAATTGCGAAATGAGCACTGCTTATCGTGCGGAGAAGAAGCCGTTTATCCGTATTTAAGCAAGGAGAATACTTCTAGGGCAGCTGTTTTATGCGGTAGAAATACAGTACAAATTCGTCCGCCACATAAAGAGCAGCTTCATTTGTCTATGTATCAAAATTTGCTGCAAAATCGGGTAACGGATTTAACAGCAAACTCTTATTTACTATCATTTTCTGTTGAGAATAAACGGTTAGTGGCATTTCAAGATGGCCGTGTGCTTGTGCACGGAACAAAGGATATAGCGGAAGCAAAAACGATTTATCATCGTTACTTTGGGTAAAAAGGGTGAGGGAAATGAAAGTGAATAAAGCATTAACGATTGCGGGCTCTGATAGCGGCGGCGGTGCCGGGATTCAAGCAGATTTAAAGACGTTTCAAGAACTCGGTGTGTACGGAATGACAGCCATTACAGCGATTACGGCCCAAAATACGCTCGGTGTACAAGGAGTGTATCCTGTTCCTACAGAAGGAATTGAAGAGCAGTTACATTCTATTGGGACGGATTTAACGCCTGATGCAGTAAAACTTGGAATGTTATTTAGTAGTGAAATTATTAGAGTCGTAGCTGAAAATATTAAATCATTTTCATGGAATAATATTGTGCTAGACCCTGTAATGATTGCTAAAGGCGGAGCGTCATTATTACAACAGGAAGCTGTTACAGCATTAAAAGAACATTTGCTGCCGCTTGCAACGGTAATTACGCCAAATGTCCCTGAAGCAGAAGTATTAACAGGAATGAAGATTGATACGATTGAAGATAGTAAAGAAGCTGCGAAAATGTTGCATGATTTAGGGGCGAAGTTTGTCGTCATGAAAGGCGGGCATGCAGCATATCAAGGGAATAAAGTAATTGATTTATTGTTTGATGGAAATAAGTTTATGGAATATAGAAGTAAACGGATTGCGTCTCTTCAAACACATGGAAGTGGTTGCACGTTTGCGGCAGCTGTAACAGCCGGACTCGCGAAAGGTTATGAAATTGAAGAGGCAGTTCGGGAAGCGAAGAGCTTTATTAGTATAGCGATTGAAGATGAGTTGAACATTGGAAGCGGTCACGGACCAACGAATCATTTTGCATATGGACGTAGAAATATGCGTGTATAAATATGTATTTTTGAAGAAAGCCAGTTGGAAAAATTGGCTTTTTTCATGTTTACTTTTTCCAAAATCAGGAGTAATATATCAGCCAGAATCTATTTTTTTGAACGCTGAATCTGAAATTTGGAGCGGAGGAACCAATTTTGTGCATTGTCACTTGGGGTGAATCTTTTTTGAAGGTAGGGCTACTCTCAAAGCCCGAATCCGACAGCTAACTCCGTAAGCGTGTTGAGAGAGGATGGTGCAAGTGAATACATCAATTCATCGATCCGACTAGCATAAAAAGAATTTTAATCGATAGTTAAAAATTCTTTTTATGTGAAGGAGGATCCAGTGCATGGATGAGGAAAAAGAGTACATGCTCATTTGTGTAGGTGAAGTTGCGAAAGTAAAGAGTTTGCATGATTTAATACCTTTTCAAAGTGAAATGGTTATTTTTACAGCAAGTGAATATGTGGCAAGTGAAGTGAAAGCATGTGGATTTCAACAAGCATATTGTTGCCCAGATGACCCGAGCATGATTGTGAAAGTATGCAAAGCAGTTAAAAAAATCATTTTGCTAGGAGATGAATTATCCACAATTAGCTTCTTCGCCGAACGTATTCGCTCTTCATTTACCGCGCCTATTACAGTCGTCACGCGAAATAAACAATATCCTAAGCACCTCTATAAAACGATTGGAATTCAATTAGTGGTGTTTACAACTTGTGATAACATTTCGTTTTTGACTTTAGAGTAGGGCGGAGGAATCGGATATGAAAGTATTACTTTGCCGTGAATTAGCAAAGCGCTGGGCGTTATCGTTAGAGCGAGTACAGGAGTTAGCTGAACATGATCCATTCTTTCCGAAGCCATATGTAATTCTTCCGCCAGAAGGTATCTGTTTATATTTAGAACAAGATATTATTGAATATGAGAAGCAACATGCGGAATTGGTGAGAGTATGTATTCGGGGGCGTAATTTACGGTCTTTTTTATGATTTAGCCCCTTTCTTTTTAGGGTGGGCGAGAGGTTCTGGCCGTGCATAGTAGCGGCCAGGGCCTTTTTTGTGCCACGAGCAGGGTTTAAAACAAAAGGAGCAAGCGAGTACGAGGTCTTGGCCGTTTATAGTAGCGGTCAGGGCTTTTTTTGTCACGTGTGAGGTTTAAGACAAGGAGAGAAGAGCAGGTTATGTTGTGTTTGATTTATAGAGATAATCTTCTGTTTTTTACTTGTAAAAGAACGTATACATAATGAAAAAGGAAGAAAATGAAAGAAAAAAGATGATAAAGATGTATTTATCCTTGATGTAAGCGTTTAAAAGGGGGGATATTTTCATATTTTAGTTATTTTCCCTCTTTACAAGTAAAATTTAGAGGAGTATATTTACATTCATAAATTGTTCATAAAATTTCCAAAAAACAACCTGATATCGCTGAGTCCAGAAATGGAGCGGGGGAACCAATTTTGTGCATTGTCACTTGGGGTGAATCTTTCATGATGAAAGTAGGGCTACTCTTTAGGCCCGAATCCGACAGCTAACCTCGTAAGCGTTTGGAGAGGAGGTTTACTTTTGTGTTGTTCATTTTCGAACACTGAGTAGATCCTCAGTGTTCTTTTTTATGCTTTTGATGGTAAAATTTTACATTTTAGTGAGGGATGAAGAATGTTAGATATCGCTATGATAGCAATTTTAGTTGTGTTAGTTGGGACAATGATCGGTCTTGTAAGATGGTCGGATAACGTTGTGAAAGAAGGGAAGAAGCAATGAGTATTGCAGTATCCATTATTGTTGGCTTACTTACTGTGTACTTAGTTTATGCGCTATTAAATCCAGAAAAGTTTTAATTAGGGGGAAGGGTTTATTATGATTTGGATTGCCGTTTTGGTCACAATGTTATTATTTGTTCTTGTTGCAAAGCCAACGGGGATTTATTTAGAGAAGGCGTTTCAAGGGAATCGTAAATTGGATAAAGTGTTCGGACCTTTTGAAAACATTATTTTTAAAATTTCCGGTGTGAAGCCTTATAACCAGAGCTGGAAGCAATATGCATTGTCATTAGTTGCGCTTAATGGATTTATGATTGTTGTTGTATATTTCATACTTCGTTTGCAAGGCGTATTGCCATTAAATCCAGCTCATGTTCAGGGGATGGAACCTACACTTGCTTTTAATACAGCGATTAGTTTTATGGCAGATACAAACTTGCAGCATTACAGCGGTGAAAATGGTGTATCGTACTTATCACAATTAATTGGAATTACGTTTTTAATGTTTACAGCACCAGCGACAACATTAGCAATTGTAATGGCTTTTATAAGAGGTTTAGCAGGGAAAGAACTTGGAAATTTCTTCGTAGATTTTACACGTGCTTTAACGAGAGTTTTTCTCCCAATTGCATTTATAGCAGCGCTTGTCTTCGTTGCACTTGGTGTACCGCAAACGTTAGAAGGAGCAGCTACAGCTCATACAATTGAGGGTGTGAAACAAAGTATATTACGTGGCCCGGTTGCTTCTTTCGTTTCTATTAAGGAATTAGGGAACAACGGCGGAGGATTTTTCGGTGCAAACTCAACGCATCCATTTGAAAACCCAGGTCAAATTAGTAACATTTTACAGATGATGTTAATGATGCTGTTACCAACGGCTCTGCCATTTACGTACGGAAGAATGGTCGGGAATAAAAAACAAGGACGCGTTCTTTTCGTTTCTTTATTCATCGTATTTTTAATGGGATTTACAACGATTGTGACGTCAGAGTTACATGGAAATCCAGTGTTAAATGAAATGGGGATGCAGCATAGTCAAGGCAGCGTAGAAGGAAAAGAAGTTCGCTTTGGAACAGTCTTTTCGTCACTGTACGCAACGGTAACAACGGCAGCGGAAACAGGTGCTGTTGATACAATGCACGATACGTTGACACCAACTGGCGGTTTAGTACCACTTGTCAATATGATGTTAAATACAGTATACGGCGGGGTTGGTGCTGGATTTATCAATATTATTATGTACGCAATCATCGCGGTCTTTATATCGGGGTTAATGGTCGGACGTACACCAGAATTTTTAGGGAAGAAGATTGAAGGAAAGGAAATGAAATTGATTGCGGTAACGATCCTATTTCATCCTTTACTTATTTTAGGGTTTTCAGCACTGGCTCTTTCCACTCATCTCGGAACAGATGCAATTTCAAACTCTGGCTTTCATGGTTTGACACAAGTTGTATATGAATATACTTCTTCGGCAGCGAATAATGGTTCTGGCTTTGAAGGGTTAGGAGATAATACAGCATTTTGGAATATTACGACTGGTATCGTGATGTTTTTAGGACGTTATTTCAGCTTAATTACAATGCTCGCTGTAGCGGCTTCATTAAAAGAGAAGACGGTAGTACCAGAAACAATCGGAACATTCCGAACAGATAACGGTTTATTTGGCGGTATTTTCATAGGAACAATTGTAATCGTTGGGGCATTAACGTTCTTCCCGATGTTAGTGTTAGGACCAATTGCAGAATTTCTTACATTGAAGTAATGGAGGAGACATGATGAAACCTGTAGTGGTAAAAGATAAACAACCGAATCAATCGGTTATATCGGTCGTAGAAGATGAAGTAAGACAAGCAAAAACGATGGATCGTGACATTATTACAAATGCGATAAAAGAAGCTTTTGCGAAATTGAATCCACGAGTAATGGTGAAAAATCCGATTATGTTTGTGGTGGAAATTGGATTTTTTCTAACATTAATTTTATCATTTCTACCTAATGGATCTAGTAGTATTCCAGGGTGGTTCAATATAACGGTTTCTCTTATTCTATTATTCACTGTTTTGTTTGCTAATTTTGCAGAAGCATTAGCAGAAGGGCGCGGGAAAGCGCAAGCTGATTCGTTAAAACAATCGAAAAAAGATGTATTTACAAATGTAATAAAAGAAAATGGAAGTGTCGCTAGAGTTTCAGCAACTGAACTGAAAAAAGGTGATGTTGTTCTTGTCAAACAAGGTGAAATGATTCCGAGTGACGGAGAAGTTATTCGCGGTTTAGCGTCTGTAGACGAATCCGCAATTACCGGGGAATCCGCACCAGTTATGAAAGAGGCGGGCGGCGATTTTTGCTCCGTTACAGGCGGAACAATGGTGGTAAGTGATGAAATTACAATTCGAATTACAAGTAATCCTGGTGAATCTTTCTTAGATAAAATGATTTCTTTAGTAGAAGGGGCATCTCGTCAAAAAACACCAAATGAAATTGCTCTTAATACGGTCTTAATGAGTTTAACGCTTATTTTCTTAATCGTTGTTGTGACATTACCAATCTTTACGAATTATCTTGGCTTCCAAATTGATACATCTATACTCGTTGCGCTTCTTGTTTGTTTAATTCCAACAACAATTGGTGGTTTGTTATCGGCCATTGGGATTGCAGGGATGGACCGTGTAACGAAGTTTAACGTGCTAGCAATGAGCGGTAAAGCGGTAGAAGCAGCTGGTGATATTAACACCATTATTTTAGATAAAACAGGGACAATTACATTCGGTAATCGTATGGCACATACGCTTTTACCAGTAGGAAATGAAACAATTGAACAAGTAGCAAAATGGGCAGCGCTTAGCTCGGTGTTAGATGAGACGCCAGAAGGACGTTCAGTTATTGAATACGTACAATCTAAAGCACTCTCTTATAACGGTACACTTGCTCAGCAAGGTGAGTTTGTTCCATTTAAAGCTGAGACACGTATGAGTGGTGTGGACTTAACGGATGGTGTAAAAGTACGAAAAGGTGCGGTTGGCGCTGTGATTGAATGGGTACAATCGCAAGGCGGTACAATTCCGAAAGATTTAAATCAAAAAGCAGATTTAATTGCAAAAGAAGGCGGTACACCGCTTGCAGTTGCAGCTAACGATCGTATTTACGGATTAATTTATTTAAAAGATACTGTAAAACCAGGGATGCGCGAACGATTTGAACAGCTTCGTCAAATGGGGATTAAAACAGTAATGTGTACAGGTGATAACCCACTTACTGCCGCAACAATTGCGAAAGAAGCTGGTGTGGATGAATTTGTGGCAGAATGTAAACCAGAAGATAAAATTGCGGTAATTAAAGCAGAACAAGACAAAGGAAAGCTTGTTGCGATGACAGGTGATGGTACAAATGATGCACCAGCTTTAGCGCAGGCCGATGTTGGTCTGGCAATGAATAGTGGTACAGCAGCAGCGAAAGAAGCCGCAAATATGATTGATTTAGATTCAAACCCAACGAAAATTATTGAGGTTGTAGGGATTGGTAAGCAGCTATTAATGACACGCGGTGCGCTAACAACATTTAGTATCGCTAATGATATTGCGAAATACTTTGCAATTATCCCAGCGATGTTTACATTGGCAATTCCGCAAATGGAAGCACTGAACGTGATGAAATTACATTCACCGTTATCAGCGATTTTATCAGCGCTTATCTTTAACGCGATTATTATCCCGGCGCTTATTCCACTAGCGATGAGAGGGATTGCTTATAAACCGATGAGTTCTAATGCATTGTTAGGACGTAACCTACTTATTTACGGACTTGGTGGAGTCATTGTTCCGTTCGTCGGTATTAAGCTGATTGACATGATTGTCGGATTGTTTATTTAAAGAAAAGGGGAAATGAAAATGTTTGAAAAACAAAAGATACTTTCACCTGTTATTCGTATAACCTTTACATTTCTTGTTATATGCGGGCTCATCTATCCACTGCTAGTTACAGGAGTTGCACAAGCATTTATGAAAGATAATGCAGATGGAAGCCTTATCTATAATGACAAAAATGAAGTCATTGGTTCGGAATTAATTGGTCAAAATTTTACAGACCCACGTTATTTCCATGGACGTGTCTCTAGTATAGAATATAAAGCAGAAGCATCTGGATCGAATAACTATGCACCATCTAATCCAGATTTAGTAAAACGTGTAGAAGAGAGTGTGGAAAATTGGAAGAAGGAAAATCCAGCCGTTCCTGTTACAGAAGTTCCGATGGATTTAGTAACGAATTCAGGTTCAGGATTAGACCCAGACATTAGTCCACAAGCGGCTTACGTACAAGTAGATCGCATCTCTAAAATAACGAATATTCCGAAAGAAAAAATTAATAAACTGATTGAATCGCAAATAGAAGGAAAAGCACTTGGATTGTTTGGTGAAGATCGCGTCAACGTGTTGAAGTTAAATGTAGAATTACAAAAAATGATGTAACAATACTACCTCAATCGCTTAGATTGAGGTAGTATTGTTTGGCTAGAAAGGGTGCATTTTGATGTATGCGGATGACTATAAGCCAACGTTTCAAAGGCGAACGCCAGAAGAATATTTAGAATACATTCGTCAACTAAATAGAGGGAAGTTAAAGCTGTATGTCGGCGCAGCTCCTGGAGTCGGAAAAAGTTATAAAATGCTTTTTGATGCAAGAGAGATGCGAAAAGAAGGCATCGATGTTGTAATTGGTCTCATTGAAACGCACGGCCGAAAAGAAACAGAAGAGGCGATTGCTGAGTTAGAGGCTGTTCCGTTAAAAGAGATTCATTACAAAGAGAAAGTGTTTCCGGAATTGGATGTCGAAGCAATTATAAAACGGGCACCGCAAGTTGTCATTGTGGATGAGTTAGCCCATACGAATATCCCTGGTTCGAAACATAAAAAACGCTATCAAGATGTCGAAGAATTATTGGATGCTGGCATTGATGTTCTGTCTGCATTTAACATTCAACATTTAGAAAGTGTTCACGATATTGTTGAGCAAATTACAGGGGTCAAAGTAAGAGAGCGCGTTCCTGACTTCATTTTACAAAAGGCCAATGAAATTCAACTTGTTGATGTAACGCCAGAAGTACTTCGAAAACGATTGATAGACGGAAAGATATATAAGGAAGAAAAAATTGGGCGGAGCTTAAATCACTTTTTTACACTAAATAATTTAGGGGCGCTCCGCGAATTATCACTTCGAGAAGTTGCGGATGATATGGACGAGAAAATTAGTCAATTTACTGAGGAACCAATTGGAGTGAAAGAAAAAATTCTTGTTTGCGTGCAGTACAGTTCCACAGCAGAAAAGCTCATTCGCCGCGGATGGCGCATGGCAACCCGTTTAAATGCAGAATTATATGTACTAAATGTAGAAAGAGAAACGATTGAATCTATATCAGAAGGAAAGAAACAAGTGATTGAAGAATGGAAAGCGTTAACGAATCAATTTGATGCAACCTTTTTATTAGAAGAAGCAAAAGGTAGTAAACCGGCCGATATAATCATTAAAGTAGCAAAAGAACGACAAGTCACCCAAATTCTGCTTGGACAATCAGCAAGAACAAGATGGGAAGAAATTCGCAAAGGTTCCATTGTAAATGAAATTATGAGACTGACGAAGAACATTGATATTCATATTGTGGCGGATCAAAGAGGGTAGGGAAGAGAATCTCTAAAGGTGGTTTTTAGAGATTCTTTTTTATGTTCACTGAATTCTAGATTTCTTCTTTTCTTGTATGAAAATGAATGAAATTCTTCATTGCATATAAGAGAAATAATAGAAAGACTACGGATCCTGAAAAGAAAATCCAAAAGTAATTTTGATCAAATACTAGAAAACTGCCAAGGAGCGGGCCTACTCCCATTCCGAAATACCGAATAAAGTTATATATACCAATAGCAGTTGCACGTTCATCAACAAATTCTTCTGTTAATAAGGTTGTATGAGTTGGCATTGATAATCCCATGCTGAATCCGTATAGAGAAGTGACGATGATAAGGATAGGGATCGTAATGTTATAGGTAATAGAAAATAATAAGATACATGCAATATGAAAGAAACTTGTAAAGAGTAAAGCATGTTTTGTCTGGATTTTCTTTTGTAACATTTTATAACAATAACTACCTACCATCATACATAATGACATGGGAACAAAGATGAGCCCAATTGTATGTGGATGAAGATGAAATAAAGTTTTTAACATCGATGGTAAAAAGACAAGGAAGCAAAAATAAAGATAAAATTGCATAAAACCAATTACGACAATGGTAAAACCAATCTTATTTTGTAAAACTCGAAAGTAGTGTTTCGTTGCTTGTTGTTTTATAGAAGAAACTGGTTTTGTTTCTGGAAGTAACACAATGTTTATAAGTAATAAAATGATACTAATCGCTGCTAAAAAGAGAAAGATAGAAATGTGCCCATTTCTATTTCCTAAATAACCTCCCATTAAAGGACCAATAGCAGGTGCCAGTGCTAAAAGTGTTTGGTACATGCTCATTGCTTTGCCGCGCTCATTTCCTTCATATAAATCTCCAATGATGGTAGCTGAAACAACTGGGATAGCTGCTGTTCCAAAGGCTTGAATGGCTCTAAAGACAAGAAATACGTAAATGTTTGGTGAAAACACACAACCTATTGAGCCAATGAAACTCATCGATAGCCCTGGAATAAGGATGTATTTTCTTCCTTTTGTATCAATAAGGGGACCGTATACAATTTGCATAATGGCAAGTACAAAAGTAAAAACGGAAACAGTCAGATTGACCCAATATAATGATGTGTGAAATGCCCCTTGAATCATTGGCAAGATGGGGGTATACATATTTTGTGCGAGAGAACCTAATAAAGCGCTAATACAAATGACATAGAAGATAGTTGTTCGGTTTGTTGTAGTTGCCATCAATACTCCTCCTTTTTAGTTTCCTTGGAAACTAAAATAATTTTAACACGATTTTCTTTTTTGTAAATAGATAATATGGGTTTTGTTTTTAATCTGAAATTCTATGCGGTATAATTGTTTCTAAGGAAACGTAAATTGTGTTTGGAGGGAAACAAATTGAACCGAACAGCTGAGCAAAAACAAATACTAGTCGATATTCAAGCACTTATTCATAAGAAGGAAGAATATAAGAAAGAAGTACAGGAACAGTTTTTAGGGGAAATGGGGATAAATGATATTTCATTATCAGAATTACATGTGATTGCCTGTATCGGACAACAAGGCCTGATGAATGTAACAGCAATTACTGAAAGTATGGGGATGACAAAAGGAGCTATTTCTAAAATTTGTACAAAATTATTTAATAAAAACTTTGTTGAAAAGATGAAAATGTTGAATAACCAAAAAGAAATATTTTTCCGTTTAACAGACAAAGGAAGAGAAATATATTATGCTCATGAAACGTTACATAATGAAGCGGAAGAAGAGTGGTTATCACTTTTAGACAAATATACAAAAGAAGAGCTGGAGGTTATTCACCAATTCATAGCGGATGTAACGATGCATATAGGAACGAAGGGGAAATAACGGGAAGTAATATGGTTAAGAGGGAAGGTGTTTTTTATGTTAACAATGATAAAAAATAACGTATCGTTGATTGCAGGAATTAGCCTATTAATATTGGTTGTGACGAATTCTTTGCTAAAAAATGATGTAGCGGTAATTTGTATAGATTTAATTTTAGTTTCAATTAATTTAATTTTGAATTTTATATCTAGAGGTTTTAAAAAAGTGAATTAGCAAGAAATATTTTCTTTCAGTCAAGTCGTCTGAGTATGGTTTTCTAATCGTTTTTTATATAATAGAAAGAGATAGTTAACAACGTGAATCATTATACAGTATATATAAAACGAGGAGAGAGAGCCATGCTTGAAAATACGGGTTTAGTATTAGAAGGCGGCGGTATGCGCGGCGTATATACAGCTGGTGTTTTAGAATATTTTATGGAGAATAATTTGCATTTTCCATATGTGATTGGTGTATCAGCAGGTGCGTGTAATGCAGCGTCGTATCTTTCAAAACAAAAAGAGAGAAATAAAACAGTAAACATTGAATATGTGACACATCCAAGATATTTATCGTATAAAAACTTTTTGAAAAAGCGTCAGCTCTTTGATATGGATTTTATCTTTCATGAAATTCCATTGCAGCATGTGCCGTTTGATTTTGAAACGTATTTTAATACGGAGCAACAATTTCTTGTTGGAACAACGGATTGTGAAACAGGACAACCTGTCTATTTTGAAAAAGGCCGTTCACAAGAAGACTCATTAACGGTATTACAGGCATCAAGTTCATTGCCTTTTGTCGCACCTGTCGTAGAATTTTCCGGGAAAAAGTTATTGGATGGCGGCATCTCAGATCCGATTCCTGTTCGAAAAGCGCAGGAAGACGGTTACAGAAAATCAGTTGTTATTTTGACAAGGAATAAAGGATATATGAAGAAAAAATCAAAATTTGGTTGGATTGCAGGGAAAGCATATAAAGAATATCCTAAATTAGTAGATGCAATGCTAACTCGCTACGAAGTTTATAATGAGACTCTTCATTATATTGAAAACGAAGAAGCAGCTGGAAATATATTTGTGATTCGGCCGACAGAGCAATTACAAGTGGATCGTATGGAGAAGAATCCAGACAAATTACAGCGCTTGTATGATCAAGGATTTCGAGATGCTGAGAAAATGCATGGAGATTTGGTGCAATTTCTTAGTAAGTAAAAAAGGTGACTCAAAATTGTGAGTCACCTTTTTTTAATGCGGTATAAACACTAACTGATAAGCAAACAAAATAGCAAATACATATACAAGCGGATGAACCGCACGGAATTGTCCTTTTGCTACTTTCATAAGCGGGTATGAAATGAAGCCAAGCGCAATACCTGTTGCAATGCTTGATGTAAGCGGCATGCTTAAAATTACTAAAAATGCTGGGAAAGCTTCATCGAATGCATCCCAATCAATATGACGAACTGCGCCCATCATTAAGCTACCAACAATAATTAATGACGGCGCTGTAATAGCGGAAACGCCAGATACTGCACCAACAAGTGGTCCGAAGAATGCAGTTGCTGCAAATAATATTGCAACAGTTAATGTTGTTAAGCCTGTACGACCACCAGCCGCAACACCAGCAGAAGATTCAATATAAGCGGTTGTTGGTGTTGTACCGAACATAGAACCAATCGTTGCTGAAATAGAATCTGAAAGAAGAGCGCGTCCAGCATTTGGAAGTTTTCCATCTTTCATAAGGCCACCTTGCTGTGAAACGCCAAGAAGTGTACCTGTTGTATCGAATAATGTTACAAGGAAGAGCGAGAAAACAACGCCGTATAATCCGTAGTGAATAACATCAGACACTGCTGTTATTGGATTGGAAACAATTACGCCTTCTGGTAAACCAGGCAGAGAGGTAACTCCGCTTGAAAACGATAATTGTCCAGTAAAGTAAGCGATAATTCCTGTTAAGAACATACCGATAAATAATGCACCGTTCACGTTTAAAGACATTAGTACTAACGTAATCGCAAGTCCAGCTAATGCAAGTAAAACAGACGGAGAGTGAAGGTCTCCAAGTCCAACTAAATTGGAAGGATGTTTTGTCACAATCCCTGTTAAACGCAAGCCGATAAATGCGATAAATAAACCGATACCAGCTGTAATAGCATGTTTTAAGTTTTCAGGAATTGCTTCCATTAATTTTGTACGGAAAGAAGTTAATGATAGCAAAATTAAAATCATACCTGCTACGAATACAGCAGAGAAAGCAATTGCGAATGTCATGCCTTCATGAGTTTTTACAACTGAGTAAGCAAAGTAAGCATTTAATCCCATACCTGGTGCAATTGCAATTGGTAAATTTGCGAAGAATGCCATGCATAATGTTCCGATAACAGCAGCGATGATTGTTGCTGTAAATGCTTGTTCAAATGGAACGCCTGCATCACCAAGGATGACTGGGTTTACGACAATAATATATGCCATTGTTAAGAAGGTAATAATACCAGCTGAAATTTCAGTTTTAATAGAAGTTTGATGTTTTGAAAGGTTAAACATAAAAACATCCTTTCTTTTTACGAATAATTGTTACAACAGTTATATATAATATTCGTTATTTTGTTTTTTGGCAAGGGATTTATCGAAAAAAATTCATTTTTTCGGTGTTTTATGTTGAAAATTCGAATGTTAAACACATTTTCTATGTATATATTTCGTTTTTTGTAAGAATTAAGTATATTTTTTGATTTCGTACATCATAAGAAAGACATATGATAAGGAGGTTTTACAGTATGACGGAACAACCGAAGAAAACACTCCCCCCGCAACATCAAGAGAAACAGCCGGGAATTGAGAAAATCATGAATCCACGCCCGAAATGTATAGATGAGAAGTATGTAGGAAGCGGGAAGCTTAAAGGGAAATCCGCATTGATTACGGGAGGAGACAGCGGAATTGGGAGAGCGGTAGCGATTGCTTTTGCGAAAGAGGGGGCAAATATCGCCATTGCATATTTAGATGAACATGAAGATGCAGAAGAAACGAAGCGCTGGGTTGAACAGCAAGGTGCACGGTGCGTGTTAATTCCGGGAGATATAAGTGATGAGCAGCATTGTCAGCAAGTTGTAACGGAGGCTGCGGCGCAATTGGGTGGTTTAAATATTGTCGTGAATAATGCCGCGCAGCAATATCCGCAGCAAGGTTTAGAGTTTATTACAGCAGAGCAACTAGAAAAGACGTTTCGGATTAATATTTTCTCGTACTTTTATATAACAAAAGCGGCACTTGCTCATTTAAAACAAAGGGATGTTATTGTGAACACCGCTTCCATTACGGCGTATGAAGGAAATGAGCAGCTTATTGATTATTCAGCAACAAAAGGAGCGATTGTTTCTTTTACACGTTCATTGGCAAAATCTTTAGTTCCCAAAGGCATTCGAGTTAACGGCGTTGCCCCAGGGCCAATTTGGACACCGCTGATCCCGTCAAGTTTCGATGAGAAAAAAGTATCTGAATTTGGCAGCAATGTTCCAATGAAACGGCCAGGACAACCGTATGAATTAGCACCGGCGTATGTCTATTTGGCTTCAAGTGATTCTACTTATGTTTCCGGGCAAATTATTCACGTTAACGGAGGCGTAATTGTTAACGGTTAGGGAGTTTTTATGTCGGGATGTGTCGAGGAGTCTTTATTTTGTGTCGAAGCGCCGATATATCAAAAATAGCGCCGATAAATGTACCATTTCCGCCGATATATTGTAAAAAGCGCCGATATTTTTGAGAACTGGCCTTAAGGTCAGCTCTCGTTCATAAGAATTGGATTTATCCCGCATTAATGGGCAGTAACACTCCCACCTCAAAATTCAGCAAAAGCAAAGAAGTTAGGTGGGAGATAAACTGCCCGTAAAAGCCCGATTGGTTCAACTAATAATCAGTGGGGGATGAAAAAAACCCCCCACTGATTAAAGTTTCACTTTATAGTAAAAACTAAATGAACCATAGTATTTTCATGATGAGATTTTGAGGTGACAATGATGAAAAAAGCATGTTCACTTGCATTATTGTTTCTTTTCTTTTTTTTATGTGTACCGATCACTTTTGCTGAGAAGGCAGATCATTTATTGCTTATCAATTTAACAACAAATCAATTATCTTTTTTTAAAGATGGAAATTATGTGCGAACTTTTCCGATTACAACTGGCAAGAAACATACACCTACACCAGAAGGATCGTTTTGCATTATTAATAAATATAAAAATAAAGAATATCATCGAAAAAAAATCCCGGGTGGTGCACATAATAATCCACTCGGAACTAGGTGGATGGGCTTAAATAAAAATGAATATGCCATTCATGGGACGAATCGTGAATGGTCGATTGGCCAGCGTGAATCAAACGGGTGCATTCGTATGCATGACCGGGATATTCAATGGTTGTATGAGCGAATTCCACTACAAACGAAGGTAATTATTACTCGTTTTCATACATCACCTGAATATGCGGCGCATCAACTTGGATACCGGGTTGTTAGCTGGAACGGACGTGTGTTAGAGGAGGAACAGATCGGGAAGATTACAACGATCGATCAGACGAAAATATATTGGCAAGAACCGAACGGGAAATTTACAGAAATTCAAACCGTATTACCGAATGAAGTATATCCTGTGTATTCGATAGGAAAGAACGGGCTATATTATATAGGAAATAATTTGTATATTATGGATGGCAAAGAAATAACGGTAAAATATGAGCAGGTTCCTTACTCTATATTAAGTAACATATATAAACGAAAATATGAGGTGAAATAAAGGATACCATTTGGGCATGGTATCCTTTTTTTATTGCCAGTAAAGGCCCAATTTGGAAGTTTCACTTTATATCGCACTTGAATCCCTCTTTGAATAGAATGTTGTAAAGATGAGGGGGAGTATAGGGTGGAAAAGGAAGATGGTAAATTTGCATTTAAAATCTTTTTAATTACATTATGCTTATTCGCTATATATTTGTTTATTTCATTTATCTTTTCGATGTACATTCCGTATGTAGACTTGTTGTTATTAGTAGGATTTGTATGGGCATTTGTTGAAGCGAGGGAGTGTGAAGATAGTATATATCGCTGGGTTACATTAATTGGAACGGCCTTTATTCTTATTGTATATATTGCAATAATGCATGATGCTTGGAAGTAAGGGAGCGCATAAAAAGAAAGCCCATCTCATACAGTACGAGATGGGCAGCGGTTTAGTGTTTGGGCTGAAATGTATGACAACATGTTTCTACGCTTGTTGTTGCCGAACTTTCTACTGCTTGTCCAGATAAAATTGTATCTGTATATGACTCGTCTTCTGAGTGTGTATCCTCTTGAGAGTCCGGTTGTACGAAGATGGCAGTTGCTTGACAAAAGTTTCCTTGTCCCCAAAATGAGCAGTTAGAGACAGAGCATCGTACTTCTGGCATAGAATCCCCCTCCTTATACAAGTAGTGTGAGATTTTTGGGCACACTTCATGTATACAGAGAGTTTCCTTTTCTTGTTACTTTTTCATGTTTGTAAACCACTTTTTAAAGTTTTCTTTCGGCTGTTCTCCTTCAATGCGGCTTACTTCTTTACCTTCTTTAAAGTGAACGATCACTGGTGTACCTGTAATTTTAAATTCATCCCACACAGCATCTGGTTCATTTTCTAAGTCGATCACTTTCATATCAATGTTCATATCTTTTGCCATTGGAACAATAATTGGTGATACTCTTTGGCAGTGTGGACAACTTGTTTTATAGAAATAAATTGTTTGATCTTTCTTTTCTTGGATATTTTTTCGAAGATCATCTAAAGAAATTTTATTTGTATAGTAATCGGTTTTTGTTTCTTCTTTGTTCTCCATGTTTGATACAGCAAAAATAGTAATTAATAAAGCGATGACAATACCGCCAAAAAGAAACATTTTCTTCATTACTTCATCTCCTTGTTTGTTTTAATAAAAGAAAACTACAAATTGAAATGATGATAAACGCAATTAGTGCTAAAAATGGAATTGTGATGAAGCCAAACCAGTTAATATATTGTCCTGTACATGGAACTCGTCCGCATACTGCACCGGCTTCTGAAAAAGCAGGAACCTTTTGAATAGCATAATGGTATAGCGAGATACAAGCGCCGATGCTTGCGATTGGAAAAGAATAGATGGCGATGCGATAATCTTTACGCGCCACTGCAATTCCAAGAAATAACACAAATGGATACATAAAAATACGTTGGTACCAACATAATGTACATGGTTCGAATTTCATAATTTCGGAAAAATATAAGCTTCCGAGTGTAGCAACAAACGCAGTTCCCCAAGCGGTAAATAACAGAGCTTCTTGTTTTTTTTTACGGTCCATTTTTTATACCTCTCTTATAATAGTTACACACAAAATTATAGTACGAGAAGGAGAAGAAAGGAAAGTAAAACATTCGACAAAATAAAAGTTTTTTGCGCTGAAAACTCGGAAATAAAAAAACAAGGTGAGATACACCTTGTCTGTTAAGGGATTTTAGTGGTTTACAGCTTTCGTAGAATTCATAAAAAAGTCTTGAATCGCTTCTTTATTTTTTTGTGAATGAAGTTCTAATACTGCCCCGGCATGTTCGTATGTTTTCGGTTCGTATCCGTTTGCGATTGGGACTCGCATCGTTTCTACTTTTTCAATAGGATGAGCGAGAACGTTACTGCCGAGTGAGAATAACGTTTGCGTATCCATGCTCGTTTGAATATAAGGGAGAAGGTCATGAACGATCATAGGTAATTGGAAGACGCCGTCTACAGATTGCACTTTTTCGGTAAAGGCTGTTTGCAATGCTTGCAGTACTTCTTGCTGGCGCCCTACACGTCCAAAGTCACTTTCGGCATCATGACGGAACCGTGCATATTTTAATAACTCTTTTCCGTGTAATCGCTGAGGACCAGGCTCTACATGTAATCCCATATCATTGATGATTGTCTGCGTGACGTTTACGGAAATTCCTTCTGGTGCGACAGTATCTACAATTTTTTCAAATGCAGCAAAATCCACTGTCACGTAATGAGATACATCGATTCCGAAGTTATGTTGAATCGTTTTTCGTAATAATTCAGGACCGCCATAATAGTAGGCGGCATTAATTTTATTATACTTTTTATCGTATGTAGGAATCTCTACGTAGCTATCGCGCATAATAGAAGCAAGCTTGACCGTTTTTGCTTCTTTATTATACTGTGCGATCATAATTGTATCAGCTCTAGCTTGTGATTCTCCGCGTGAATCGCTGCCGATAAGGAGTACGTTCAGTAATCCTTTTTCGTTTTTCGCTCCTTGAAATTTAGGAGCCGTTTGCTTTGGTGATTTTTGACAACCAGCTATCAATAGTACGATAAGTAAAAGTAAGTAAATGTGTTTTTTCACATCATCACGTCCGTTTGCTTCATTTTCATAATATGTATTATGAACAACCTGTTGGTAAAATATACTAAAACGCTATCCCAGTGCATCGGGATAGCGTCTTATCGTAGTAGGAGTTTAGGTTGTTACATATAGATTTGTTCTGCATATGATTTCTGCGTAGCATGATCAATATATTGAAACAACAGTTGAAGTTGTTTATCAATTTCTGGTAAATCTTTGCCGTATTGATACGCGTGTAGGAAGTGTTCAATTCGCTTTGAAAACAACTGATCTTCTGTTTGTACCATAAGTACAAGCAGCTTCTCCCAATTGCAACAATATGTGTAATAAAGTGCTTTATCGTAGTCGGTGTATGTGTGCATTGTGTGCCTCCTTTTAATGAGGAGTTATATATAGTGTGTGACAGAAAGAAGGAAATACACTTGAAAGAATTTGTTAACAGAGCGAGGGCTTGGCACAAAAAGACGAGGGAGATAATCCCTCGTCTTTATTTCGCTTAAATGGGGAATATGTTAATACATCATAAAAAATCAGCTTTTTGGCATCGGAGTAGGCGTCGGTTTTGCATAGCCTTCTTTATATTTATTATCAATGTATTTTCGAATTTCAAGCGGTGATTTTCCTTTTTCTTGTAACCTTGCCGATTCTAATGCGATTTCAAGGCAATTTACACAAGTTGTTGCATGAGAATCCCAAACAACTTGGCCATCTTTTTTGATTTCACGAATGAAACAGTTTTTATTGCTTTTATGTCCTACGCTCTCACCGCATCCACAGTAGCATGGAATCCATTGAAGTAATTCAGCGTGTTGTCCTGCCACAGCATAAATCTTTTTAATTTGCGCATCATTTCCAGATAAGAAAGAAGGAAGTGTGTCGATTCCTTTTGTTGTTTCGGCAATATCTCTTTGCTCTTCTGTATGATGTTGATGTGATGAACTCGTTTCTTTTACTGGTTGTTTTTGTTCAGCATTGTTACAGCCAATCATTGTAAATGCGAGTATTCCTGTCATACAACATAATAAAAGCGGCTTTTTCATTTAGATTCCTCCTTTAGATTCCTCCGAAAATGGACAGGTATATAAACATATATTAAGCGCAGCTTAATTTTAGAAGTAAAAAAGAAGGAGCGAATATACACTCCTTCCTTATCTTGCTTTTTTCATTTTTAATTCTGCTTTTAATTTCTTCATTTCTGTTTGTATATCCTCTTTTTTCACGTTTAATTTTTCAGCAATTTGTTTTACATTCATACCATCTTTCTTCATTTTTAACACATCATTTAAAGGCGTGTTACTTTTTTGTGAAATAATGTTGAGCACTGCAAGTTGGAACAATGATACTTCATAGTCACGCATTGTTTGTTTCACTTGATCTGGCGTCGATTTTTGCATGTCTGCTACTTTTTGAAACAACTTCACTTTTGCCTCTTTACTCAGATGATGTTTATGCAGTTTCTTCTTATCAACGCCAAAGTGCTTAGCAGTCTCTTTCCAATTCTGGTTTTGCTTATAGTAGTCTAATACAGTGTTAATATCTTTTCCGCTTAACTTAGCAATGCGAGCTGCTTTCCCAATTTCACGCTTTTGATAGCCTTTTTCCGTTAATGATTTGTATTGCTCTTCAGAAATGAATTTATGGTGCTTCGTAGCTGTTTGTGAGCTATCCGTAGAGGCGTATGCAGTTAGCGACGTTGCTCCGCATAATAGTGATACCGCTAACATTCCTGTTACTAGCTTTTTCTTCATAGTTAATCACTCCTATATATAGTTGATTGCTTTTGTTATAGCTTATCCAAAAAGTATGACGAAACTATGAACAAATTATGTTTTAAATAGGTACAAATTGAAAAAACGACGTCAAAAACCCTTTCTGTTTAGGGAGGAAGAGAGCATCTGGCCATGCATAGCAACGACTAATAAGTTTGAAAATTAGAATGGATATATATAAGGAGAAGTAGAGAGTTGTTTCTATGGGATAAGAGCTTTAAAATGAAGAAAAAGATTTCAATGAATGGAGAAGATGCTGCGATGCATGTATTAATTGTAGAGGATAATGAGAGTGTGTGTTCCATGCTTGAAATGTTTTTTATGAAAGAGAACTTTCAAGCCACATTTGTCGCAGATGGTTTAGAAGCATATGCATTGTTTCAAAAGAAAGAATGGGATTTGCTTATTATAGATTGGATGATTCCAGGGATGGACGGTATAAAACTATGTCAAAAAATAAGAGAAAGCAGCGACGTTCCGATCATTATGTTAACCGCAAAAGATAGTGAAGCGGATCAAGTGCTAGGATTAGAAATTGGAGCAGACGATTATGTTACAAAGCCGTTTAGTCCGCTTACATTAATCGCAAGGATGAAGGCAGTTGTCCGTCGTTTAGCAAAAAATCAGATGAAAAGTGAAACGAATCATTTTCGTATTAATGAAGAAACGAGAGAAGTATTTTTAGACGGTGAGAAAGTAAACAATTTAACGCCAAAAGAATTTGAATTACTCGTCTTTTTTACGAAGCACCCGCGCCAAGTATTTCGCAGGGAGCAGCTGTTAGAACGCATTTGGGGCTATCAATTTTACGGAGATGAACGAACGGTCGATGTACATATTAAACGGCTTCGCAAAAAAATTAGAACTGACTCGCATATATGGATTCATACTGTGTGGGGCGTCGGTTATAAATTTGATGAAGTGGTAGCTGGCTGTGAAAAAGATTAAATATTTTTATCAGCTGTTGTTTAGTTACGTTTTTGTTTTACTTGTTGCCTTTATTCTATTAAGTGTCATGTTTTTAAGTTTAGCTAAAAATCTTGCTTACGAGACAAAGGTAGAAGAGCTTACTTCTTATGGGACGAAAATTATTGATGAGCTTGAAAAAAAAGAGATGGATATTCATGTTGTGAAATTGAAACATTTTTCTAGTTTACTACGTGCACGTGACACGAAGTTTTTCATCTTTAATGAAAAGGGAGAAATTACGCAATCACCCGTTCATGTAAAGAAAAATCCATTGTTAAGTGCGGGAGAATGGAAGCAAATTCAACAGGGTGAAACAGTGAAAATAAAACGAGACGTGAACAGATTTGAACAGCCTGTATCAATTGTCGCGATTCCATATATGAGAAATGGTGAACTGCAAGGCGGCGTGATGTTAACAGCTCCTATTCACAGCACGCTTGAAACAATTACGGAATTGAATCGTTATTTATTCATTGCAGCAGGTGTGACGTTTCTAATTGTACTCGTAGTCAGTATTTTTTTCTCGCGCTCTTTAGTAAAACGAGTACAGCGTCTTCGCGGGGCAACCGCAATGATCGCAAAAGGTCAGTATGATGTACATATTCCTATCGGACAATATGATGAAATTGGCTTGCTCGGAAATGATTTTAATAATATGGCACAGCAGCTTCAAAAAGCACAGACAGAAATCAATCGTTTAGAAAAGAGAAAACGTCAATTTATCGCTGATGTTTCCCATGAATTAAAAACACCGCTCACGACAATAAATGGTTTAGTAGAAGGGATGAAGAATGACCTCATTCCAGAGGAGAAAAAGCAGCGCTGCTATGAAATGATGGAACAAGAAACGAAGCGATTGATTCGTCTCGTTAATGAAACGTTAGACTATGAAAAAATTCTTTCAAATGAAGTTACACTTCAAAAAGAAGAAATTGACGTAAAGGAAATCTTTGAAGTCGTTAGTGAACAATTAGAACTGCAGGCAGAAGAAAACAGAAATAAAATTGAAATCGATGTTTTGGCTCACATATTTGTTTACGCTGACTATGACCGATTGCTGCAAGTTTTACTAAACATCACAAAAAATAGTCTGCAATTTACAGAGAACGGAACGATTCGATTACGAGGAAAAGAAGAAGGACAAACAGTAACGATTGAAATTGCAGATACAGGAATAGGAATGAAACAAGAAGAAGTCGCTGCCATATGGTCGCGTTTTTATAAAGCAGATGCCTCTAGAACGAATAGCTATGGTGAATTTGGATTAGGATTATCAATTGTAAAGGAACTTGTGAAACTACACGATGGAACGGTAGAAGTAACGAGTGAACAAAATAAAGGAACAACGTTTATCATACGTTTTCCTAAATTATGAAAATCGTCTTACATAAAGTAAGGCGATTTTCTTTATATAGTCATAAAAAGAAACGGGTTTTTCTGTATTAAATATTGATTTGTATAAGGAAACTAGATTATAATTGAAATTGATAATCCTTATCAATTAAAGAGTATACATATAGATAGAAAATGATGAAGGAGAGGAAAAGATGACAACTTATACTTCCATCGCAACTGTTGTGAAAGAAAGAAGATCCATTCGTACATTTACAAATAAAACAGTAGAAAAAGAATTGTTAATAGAACTATTAAACGATGCAACATGGGCGCCGAATCATAAGAACCGCGAGCCTTGGCAATGTAAATTATTTATAGAAAACGGCCGCAAAACATTAGTAGACGCTGTGTTAAGCTCGTTTTCAGCAGAAGAAAGACAAAAGCGCGGAAACATGTTAACAGAACGGTTTATGAATACACCAGCTCAAATCGTTGTTTACATGGATGAAGACCCGCGCCAAGTGCAGCGTGATGAAGATTATGCTGCGGTATGTGCATTTATACAAAACTTCCAGCTACTAGCTTGGGAACATCGATTAGGAACGGTTTGGAAAACGGGAGGGCTCATTTACAATCCTGATTTTATGAAAGTAATCGGTTTAACGAAGGGACAGCGAGTTGTTGGTATTTTACATGTTGGCTATTTTGATAAAGTACCAGAAGGGAAAGCGCGTACGCCGATTGTGGAGAAGTTGGAGATTGTTGAGGGATAAAGCGAAATTTCCAGCAGTGAGGGGGCTTTAGCCTTCACTGCTGGTTTGAAATAAAGTTTGATTAAAAGTGTGCTGCAAACGTTGATTTTATTTCCGGATAGATTTAGTTTTTATCCCGCTATTCGTGGGCAGTAATACTCCCACCTCAAAATTCAGCGAAAGCAAGGTCGAGCTCTAGCGGCGCCCCCTCGGACGAGGCCAAAAGCGCCTCTCTGTCAGGGGCGTGGGCGTCCTACGATTCTGAACGAGCCGCTTCCGCTTTTCTTAAGAAGGCCCGTAAAAGCCCGATTGGTTCAACTAATAATCAGTGGGGGATGAAGAAAACCCCCACTGATTAAAGTTTCACTTTATAAAAAAGACTGATTATTTTCTAACA
>Ga0102589_1002014_pt1 | contig 24912 bp, 22 predicted proteins | sample AraplaMF_Col_mLB_FD_76858 | JGI IMG/M metagenome (GOLD analysis project Ga0102589, IMG submission 76858) | Arabidopsis root microbial communities from the University of North Carolina, USA - plate scrape MF_Col_mLB | ecosystem: Host-associated > Plants > Roots > Endosphere | place: USA... | reverse complement strand
GTAGCCATCGGTGAGCTGCACCTTGCCTTCGCGCAGGGACTTCACTTCCCAGCCCTCGAGCACCATGCCGGCTTCAAAGCGCTCCTCGATGTGGTAATTGAAGAGGGCTTTTTTGTTGTCGGCAATGCGCACGGCCGCGGCAGCGGCTTTGGGGGACAGCTTGGCGGAAGGCGTTGCGGCCGGCTTTTTGGAGGAGGATGCTTCTTTGGTGGCCATGGATAAGAGATAGGGGCGAAAACCGGAAAGTACAGTGCCAATGACAGGCCCTAATACAATTGCGCCCAGCCTTCCATTGTATGAAAACCGTTCACAAGTCCGTTTTAATCTGGTACAGCGCCGCCGAGATGTATGCCCTGGTCACCGACGTCGCTCGTTATCCGGAGTTTTTGCCCTGGTGCGACCAGGCATCAGTGTTGGAGGAAACCGCGCACGGCATGACGGCCAAGGTGGGCATCTCCATTGCCGGCCTTTCCCAAAGTTTCACCACGCGCAATGTCCATCAGAAGGACCGCAAGGTCAGCCTGAAACTGGTCGACGGCCCGTTTTCAAAGCTGGACGGCCACTGGGATTTCACGCCGGTGGGTAAGGGCGGCGAGAGAGCCTGCAAGGTCGAGTTCAGCCTGCGTTATGACTTTGACAATGCCGCACTGGCGGCGCTGGTCGGGCCTGTGTTCGACAAGATCGCGGGCAGCCTGGTCGATGCTTTTGTCAAAAGAGCCTCGGACGTCTATGGCGAGCCCTGAGGCCGGCGCGCCGCTCAGAATCAGCCTGGTTTATTCACCCGCACCGCGGGATGTGCGCGAATGGGCGCTCGAGCTGCCGGCGGGCGCGACGGTTGCCAGGGCCTTGGCCGCCAGCGGGGTATTCGACGAATTTCCCGATTTGCAAGCTGCTCGCCCGGTGCTGGGCATCTGGGGCAGCAAAACCACGCCGGGGCATGCGCTGCGCGACCATGACAGAGTGGAAATCTACCGAGGACTGCGGGTGGATCCCAAGGTGGCGCGCCGGGAGAGGTTTAACCGCCAGGGCGCCAAACGGGCAGGGTTGTTTGCCAAGACCAGGGCTGGCGCCAAGGCCGGTTATTGAGTTGTAAAGAAGCGGTGGATGCCGCGCTGACTTCCCATCGCCGCGCGTGCTATTTGCACTCGCTGTTCATGATGCTTTGGGTCCGATTGACTTCTGCGGCCTTGGCCTTGTCGTCCATGACCTCGCGCTCGCCCTTGGCATTGGTATAGGCGACGCGCTGGCCTGATTGAAGGCTGGCTAGTGCTTTTTTCGCCTGCTCACAGTTTTCCGCCCTGGCTTTGGCAACTTTGTCGTCTTCCGCCTTCTTTTTGGCGGCCGCTTCGTCTTCCGCCTGTTTTTTCTTGGCTTCGAGTTGGGCGTCCTTGCCGGTCAGCTTGGGCGCGTTGGGATCGTTTTTGGCTACCGGGGCGGAGGCCGCAGCACCAGGTGCAGCAGCAGGCGCTTCACTGGCGGCGGGCTGGGCGACTATCCTGGCGCCTCTGGGTGACTTCAGGATGCTTTTTTCGGGAATATCGGACGGTGGCGATCGGTCGCTGTAGACCTTGCGGCCGTCCTTGTCTATCCATTGCCATTGAGCCAGGGCGGTGAATGAAAATGCGCCGCCGGCAACGGCCAGAATGAGTGTTCTTGAGACGAGTTTGAGGTCCATTTCACCAGTGTAGCGCCGCGGGCGTAGTTTTCGGCTTATTCGGAGGCAAAGCGCAGGCAAAGAGGCCTTTTTACAACCGGGGCGCAACAGCGGCCCAGCGGGGCGGCGGCGGGGTGCTAGGGGTTAGTACCGACGGGTTTTTGCGACAAGGGTACAATCGTGTTTTTGGAGCCATCCCTATGCGCCTACTCGGCAAAGCGCTCACCTTCGACGACGTATTGTTGGTGCCAGCGTTCTCCCAGGTCCTGCCCAAGGACACTTCACTTTCCACCCAATTCTCCCGAAACATCCGCCTGAACCTGCCGCTCGTGTCGGCGGCCATGGACACGGTCACCGAAGCCCGGCTGGCCATCGCCATCGCCCAGGAAGGCGGCATAGGCATCGTCCACAAAAACCTCACGGCCCAGCAGCAGGCCGCTGAAGTCGCCAAGGTCAAGCGCTACGAAAGCGGCGTCCTGCGCGATCCGGTCGTTATCACCCCCACCCACACCGTGCGCCAGGTCATGGCGCTCAGCGAGCAGCTCGGCATTTCCGGCTTCCCCGTCATCGACGGCGGCCGCGTCGTCGGCATCGTGACGGGACGCGACATGCGCTTCGAATCGCGCATGGACGTGCCGGTCAGCACCATCATGACGCCGCGCGAGCGCCTGATCACCATCTCCGAAACCGCCTCGCTGTCCGACGCCAAGGCGCTGCTGAACAAGCATCGGCTGGAGCGCGTGCTGCTGGTCAACGACAACTTCGAGCTCAAGGGCCTGATCACCGTCAAGGACATCACCAAGCAAACCACCTTCCCGAACGCCGCTCGCGACTCGCACGGCCAGCTGCGCGTAGGCGCCGCCGTCGGCGTGGGTGAGGGCACCGAAGAGCGCGTCGAGGCCCTGGTCAAGGCCGGTGTCGACGCCATCGTGGTCGATACCGCCCACGGCCACAGCAAAGGCGTGCTCGACCGGGTGCGCTGGGTCAAGCAGAACTACCCGCAGGTCGACGTCATCGGCGGCAACATCGCCACCGGTGCGGCCGCACTGGCGCTGGTCGAAGCCGGCGCCGACGGCGTCAAGGTCGGCATAGGCCCCGGCAGCATCTGCACCACCCGCATCGTCGCGGGTGTCGGCGTGCCCCAGATCATGGCCATCGACAACGTCGCCACCGCCTTGCGCGGCACCGGCGTCCCGCTGATCGGCGACGGCGGCATCCGTTACAGCGGTGACATTGCCAAGGCCATCGCGGCCGGTGCCAACACCGTGATGATGGGCGGCATGTTTGCCGGCACCGAGGAAGCCCCGGGCGAAGTCATCCTGTTCCAGGGCCGCAGCTACAAGAGTTACCGCGGCATGGGCAGCATTGGCGCGATGCAGCAGGGAAGCGCCGACCGTTACTTCCAGGAGTCGAGCACCGGCAACCCCAACGCCGACAAGCTGGTGCCTGAAGGCATCGAAGGCCGGGTGCCCTACAAGGGTTCCATGGTCGCCATCGTGTTCCAAATGGCCGGCGGCCTGCGGGCCAGCATGGGCTACTGCGGTTGCCCCACCATCGAGGACATGCGCGACAAGGCCGAATTCGTCGAAATCACCTCGGCAGGCATTCGCGAAAGCCATGTTCACGACGTTCAGATCACCAAGGAAGCGCCGAACTACCGGGCTGATTAAACCCCGAACGGCCCGAGGCGCCTGGTGAACCAGGCGCCTTTTTCTTTTTTTGCCTTGGAGTAACACCCTCATGCAGCACCAGAAAATCCTCATTCTCGATTTCGGCTCCCAGGTCACCCAGCTGATCGCCCGCCGCGTGCGCGACGCCCACGTTTTCTGCGAAGTCCATCCTTGTGACGTCAGCGACGAATGGGTCCGCGAATACGCCAAGGACGGCACGCTCAAAGGCGTGATCCTCTCAGGCAGCCACGCCAGCATTTACGAAGAAACCACCGACAAGGCGCCGCAAGCCGTCTTCGAGCTGGGCCTGCCGGTGCTGGGCATCTGCTACGGCATGCAGGCCATGGCGCACCAGCTGGGCGGCAAGGTCGAGGGCGGGCACAAGCGCGAATTCGGCTCCGCCGACGTGCGCGCTCGCGGCCACACCGCGTTGCTCAAGGGCATCGCCGACTACACCACGCCCGAAGGCCAGGGCATGCTCGACGTCTGGATGAGCCACGGCGACAAGGTCACTGAAATGCCGCCGGGCTTCAAGCTCATGGCGTCCACCGATTCCTGCCCCATCGCCGGCATGGCCGACGAGGATCGCCGTTTCTACGCGGTGCAGTTCCACCCGGAGGTCACGCACACCAAGCAGGGCAACGCCATCCTCAAGCGCTTTGTGCTCGATATCTGCGGCACGCGCCAGGACTGGGTCATGGGTGACTACATCAGCGAAGCCGTCGAGAAGATCCGCCAGCAGGTCGGCGATGAGGAGGTCATCCTGGGCCTCTCAGGCGGCGTCGATTCGTCGGTCGCCGCGGCCCTGATCCACCGCGCCATCGGCGACCAGCTGACCTGCGTGTTCGTCGACCACGGTCTGCTGCGCCTTAATGAAGGCGATATGGTCATGGACATGTTTGTGGGCAAGCTGCACGCCAAGGTGATTCGCGTCGACGCGAGCGCGCAGTTCCTCGGCCACCTGGCCGGTGTGAGCGAACCCGAAGCGAAGCGCAAGATCATAGGCCGCGAGTTCGTCGAGGTGTTCAAGGCCGAGGCCGCGAGGCTCAAGGCCGGCGACGGCGGCCACAAAGGCGCCAAATGGCTGGCCCAGGGCACGATCTATCCCGACGTGATCGAATCCGGCGGCGCCAAGAGCAAAAAAGCCGTCACCATCAAAAGCCACCACAACGTCGGCGGCTTGCCTGAGCAACTGGGCCTCAAGCTGCTGGAGCCGCTGCGCGAACTGTTCAAGGACGAGGTCCGCGAGCTCGGCGTGGCCCTGGGCCTGCCGCACGACATGGTCTATCGCCATCCCTTCCCCGGCCCAGGCCTGGGCGTGCGCATCCTGGGCGAAGTCAAAAAAGAATACGCCGACCTGCTGCGCCGCGCCGATGCGATCTTCATCGAGGAACTGCGCAATTTCAAGGACGCCGCCACCGGCAAGACCTGGTACGAGCTCACCAGCCAGGCCTTCACCGTGTTCCTGCCGGTCAAAAGCGTGGGCGTGATGGGCGACGGCCGCACCTACGATTACGTCGTGGCCCTGCGCGCCGTGCAAACCAGCGACTTCATGACCGCCGACTGGGCCGAGCTGCCGTATGCGCTGCTCAAAAAGGTCTCAGGCCGCATCATCAACGAGGTGCGCGGCATCAACCGCGTGACCTACGACGTGAGCAGCAAGCCGCCGGCGACGATTGAGTGGGAGTGAATGCGGGCTTGAGGTATTGAGGCATGGCCGGGCAGTCGTCATTTCCAGGTTTTGAAGAGGCCAAGCCGACAGACCGCCTGTTCCTGGCGCTGTTTCCTCCGCCAGCGATAGCGCTGGAAATCGCGGAGCTTGCCGCCCGGATCCGCGGCGACCACAGCTTGCGCGGCCGGCCGCTGGAGGCCGCGCGCTTTCATATCACCCTGAACCACTTGGGTGATTACGCCGGTTTGCCACCTGACGTCGTTCGGCACGCCAGTGCTGCTGTCGCTGAGGCCGCTTCTGCGGCACAGCCCTTTGCCGTCGCCTTTGACCGCGCCGAAAGCTTTGCCAGCATGCCGCGCAACAGGCCCTTGGTGCTGCGCGGCGGCGAGGGACTGTCGGCACTGATGGCTTTTCATCAAACTCTGGGCATGGCGCTCAGGAAAAACAATCTGGGGCAATGGGCCAAACCTGGCTATACGCCGCATGTGACCTTGCTGTACGACGACAAGCTGCTGGGCTCGACGCCGGTTGCTCCGGTGGCGTGGACGGCCGGTGAAGTCGTGCTGGTGCACAGTCTGCTGGGTGAAACCCGCCATGTGCATCTGGCGCGGTGGCCGCTGTCCGGTCTCCCTGAAGCAGGGCCATGAATCAACCATGTCGGCTTGCCGCTCCAGCGGCTCGAGCGACAGCGTTTCCTCAGGCATCAACCTTTCCGTAAGCCGGCGCGCGAGTGCGGCGAGCTGTAGGCTTGCCTCCGCTTCCCTTGTCGCTGGAATGCCATGGTGTCCGCTTGACCCGCAAAAGGCCCGGCCGATCTTGAATCCGCCGCCGCATTGCCCGCGTAACATCGGGTTGTCTCCCAAGCTTTTCAGCCTTGTCCCATGCTCGCAGCCCCTATCCCTGACAATGAGTCCGAACGACTGAATGCGCTTCGCAACGGTTTTTGCGCTTACGCGCCCCGGGAGGAGCGCTTTGACCGCATCACCCGCACCGCCAAACGGCTGCTTCACGTGCCGATTTCGCTGATTTCCATCGTCGAGCAGGACGAGCAATGGTTTCGCTCCGTGCAGGGCCTGGAGGTGGACCACACCGCGCGGGACATTTCCTTCTGTGGCCATGCCATTGCACTGAACAGGCCCTTGAGCATCCCTGACGCCTGGGAGGACGCGCGTTTTCACGACAACCCGCTGGTGCTGGGGCCGCCGGGAATTCGCTCCTACCTCGGCTGGCCGCTTGAAATCGCCCCCGGCTTGGCGGTGGGATCGCTTTGCGTGATCGACACCATGCCGCGAACCTTTGGCGAAGAGGACCGCGATGCCTTGAGGGATCTTGCCAGCATGGCCGAAGCAGAGCTGAAGGTGACGGCAATGTCCAGCCTGCAGAGCAAACTGATGGTGCGCCTCAGTGCCTTGCAGCGCAGGGGCGCGCTGGACCCGTTGACCGGTTGCTGGAATATTCGCGGTTTCCGGGAATTGCTTGCCCTTGGCGTGGAAGACGCGCGTGCCTGGGCGACCGACCTGGCGGTTTGCAGCCTGCAGGTGGACGGCCTTGAGCAGTTGGCCGGGGCGGCGGGTTTTTCTAACCGCGATGCCTTGACGCTGATGCTGGCCCAGGTGCTGCGCCAACGCTTGCCTCAAAACGGGGCGCTGGCGCGACTGGGCCCTTCGGCCTTCTGCGCCCTGGTTCCGGCCAGGTCCGCCCTGGCGCTGGAGGAGGAACTGGCCAAGCTCACCTTCCCCACCGCCACGGTGAACCTGCCGGACAGCAAGTTGCGGCTGGATATTCCCCTGTCGGTGCGGGTGTCATGGCTGGCTGAGCTGGGCCTTGGCGGCACTGCGGACACTTTGTGGGCTCACGCGCTTTTGGCCCAGGCCCCCTGAAATTCCATTTTTTTGGCCTATGCTTCAGCCCATGTACCTGCCACCCCAATTCAAGGGCGACCGCGACCAGGCTGCGGCGCTGATCAACGAAAACCCCTTCGCCAGCCTGATCAGCGTCGACGAGGCGGGCCTGCCCTACGTCACCCATTTGCCGCTGCACCTTGAGGTACGGGACGGGCAGATGGTCCTGCTGGGCCACGTGGCCAAGCCCAACCCGCATTGGCGCTACCTGCAGGCGCGGCCGCAGGCCGTCGTGACATTCCTCGGGCCGCACGCCTATATGTCGCCCAAGGTCTACCCCGACCTGGCACGGGTGCCAACCTGGAACTACCTGGCCGTGCACTGCACCGTGCAGGCCACACTGATTGAAGACCCGCTGGCCAAGGACCGCCTGCTCAAAAAACTCATAGGCGACCACGAGCCGCCTTTTGCCCAGCAATGGCGTGACCAGGGCGAAGAGTTCGCCCACAAGATGCTGGCCGGCATCGTGGGTTTTGAGCTGCAGGTGACCGAGTTGCAGTGCAAACTCAAAATCAACCAGCACAGGCGCGAGGCCCATGCCGCGATGAAAACCATTTACGCCGCCGGCAATGAAAACGAGCGCGCCCTGGCCGGCTGGATGGATCGCCTGGGCATTTCGGCCGACAACGACAACTCCAAGGAGGCTTGATATGCGCGGTATTTTCAGCATCGTGGGCCTGTTGGTCGTTTTGGCCGTCGTGGGCCTGTTGGTCAAAAAGCAATTGAGCACCCAGGTGGCTGTCCCGGCGACGCCCGGTATGCCCGCCGTGTCCGCCAACGCGCCGCCTCAGGTGCAAAGCCAGCAAGCGCAGCAGCAGGTCAAGCAGGCTGTGGAGGGCGCCCTGCAGCAGGCTCGCCCCATGCCGGAAGAGAAATAAGGCCGGCGGCAGCCGCTGCCATGTCCATGAGCGACGAGATTTTCATGCAACAGGCCCTGGCCCAGGCGTGCCAGGCCGCCGCCGCGGGCGAAGTGCCCGTGGGTGCGGTTGTGGTGCGGCGCGGCGAGGTTATTGCGACCGGCCGCAATGCGCCTGTCGACGGCCATGACCCGACGGCCCACGCCGAGATCGTGGCCCTGCGCGCCGCGGCACAGGCGCTGGGCAACTATCGGCTTGACGACTGCGAACTCTTTGTCACGCTGGAACCTTGCGCCATGTGCAGCGGCGCGATGCTGCACGCGCGGCTGCGGCGCGTGGTGTTCGGTGCGGCCGACCCCAAGACCGGTGCGGCCGGCTCGGTCGTCAATCTCTTTGACCAACCCCAACTCAACCACCAGACCCGCTTGCAGGGTGGCGTGCTGGCCGGGGAGTGCGGTGGGCTGTTGCAAGCTTTCTTCCGCCAGCGGCGTACCGACAAGCGCGAAGAGGCGCGCCTGGCCCATCCGTTGCGCGACGATGCGTTGCGCACGCCCGACGCTGCATTTGAAGGGCTGTCCGATTACCCGTGGCAGCCCCGTTATGTCAGCGACCTGCCCGCGCTGGGCGGGCTGCGCATGCATTACCTGGATGAGGGAAGAGGAGGCGAGGGCTGCCTGACATGGCTGTGCCTGCATGGCAACCCGGCCTGGAGCTATCTGTACCGCAAGATGATTCCTGTGCTGCTTGGGGCGGGGCATCGTGCGGTTGCGCCCGACCTGGTCGGCTTTGGCAAAAGCGACAAGCCCAAGAAGGACAGCTTCCATACCTTCAGTGTCCACCGGCAAATCCTCCTTGAACTGGTGGAACGGCTGGATCTCCAAAACGTGGTGCTGGTGGTGCAGGACTGGGGTGGCCTGCTGGGCCTGACACTGCCCATGGCGGCGCCGCAGCGCTACAAAGGCTTGCTGGTCATGAACACCACACTGGGCACCGGCGATGCGCCGCTGCCTGCGGGTTTTGTGGCCTGGCGTGAGATGTGCGCGAAGAACCCGGAATTCGACGTGGCGCGCCTGTTCGCCCGCGGCAACCCGCAGATGAGCGCCGCCGAGTGCGCGGCCTACAACGCGCCGTTTCCCGACAAAGGCCACCGCGCGGCGCTGCGCGCTTTTCCGCCCATGGTGCCGGACAAGCCCGAAGCCGACGGCGCTGCCATCTCACGCCAGGCGCGCAGCTTCTGGCAAAACGACTGGACTGGCCGCACTTTGATGGTGGTCGGCGCGCAGGACCCTGTGCTGGGCCCGCCCGTCATGCGTGAACTGCAAGCGCTGATTCGCGGTTGCGGCGAGCCCGAGGTGCTGCCGCAGGCCGGGCATTTTGTGCAGGAGCACGGCGAGCCGGTCGCGCGGCAGGCTGCGGCCTTCTTCAACCCGGCAGCTTGAAGACCGGCAAATGCCAGCCCATGAAGATCGCGCCGAGCCGCAGCGCCACCACGGCCGCAAGGCCCGCAGCAAAAGCCAATGAGGGCCTGAGCCCCAGCGCCTTCAGCAGCAGATAAAGCGTGATCCCGCCGATCGCGGCACTGGCGTAAATGTCCTGGCGCAGGAGCAACGGCAATTGGTTGCTGCAGATGTCGCGCATCAGCCCTCCTGCCACGCCGGTCATGGTGCCCATCACAACCACGATCAGGGGCGACAGCCGCGCGGCCTCGGCCAGTTGCGCGCCCGAAAGCGCGAACAGCGCCAGCCCGAGCGCATCGGCCACCAGCAGCGCCCTCGGCGGAATGGGCAGAACCTGTACATACAGCACGGTGCCCAGCGCCGCAGCGGCGATCACCAGCAGGTAGGCAGGCCTGGCCATCCAGAACACCGGGTGGCGGTTCATCAGCAGGTCTCGCAGGGTGCCGCCGCCTATGGCGGTCAGTGCCGCCAGCACCAGCACGCCCAGCAGGTCGAGCTGCAATCGCCCGGCCGCCAGCGCGCCGCTCACGGCAAAGACGGCAACGCCCAGCAGGTCCAGCACATACAGCATCATGGTGGCCCTGTTTATACCTGCAGCCTTGCAGGCGCGGAAAGTTGCGGCGGCAGTGGGATACTTGCAGCCGTGAAAAAACATATCTACATCTACTCCCCCTCCAGCGCTGTGCGCGACAAAGCCGCTTTCAAGCGCGGTGTGAAGCGCCTCACCGCCCTGGGCCATGAGGTCGAGGTCGACGTCGACGCGTTTGCGCGCTACCAGCGCTTTGCCGGTGATGACGACACCCGGCTGGCGGCCATCCACCGCGCGGCCGCCAGCGGCGCCGACGTGGCCCTGATCTCACGCGGCGGCTACGGCCTTTCGCGCATTCTGCCGGGCATTCAGTACAAGGCAGTCGCTAAAGCCATCGCTGGCGGCACCCGCTTTGTGGGCCTGAGCGACTTCACGGCCTTCCAGATGGCGGTGATGGCCAAGACCGGCGCCGTGACCTGGGCCGGCCCGGCCTTGGGTGAGGATTTCGGCGCCCAGGCGCCGGACGACATCATGGAAGCCTGTTTTGACGACCTGGTCACGGGGCAGGGCGAGGGCACGGGCTGGCAGTTGCCCAAACCCGCGGCCGACGCCAAGCCGGCTGGCGATTTCATGGTCAAGGATGCGGTGCTCTGGGGCGGCAACCTGGCCATGCTGTCCTCGCTGGTGGGCACACCTTACCTGCCGGCAGTCAAGGGCGGCATTCTCTTCATTGAAGACGTCGCCGAGCATCCGTACCGCGTCGAACGCATGCTGACGCAGCTGCTGCACGCCGGCGTGCTGGCGCAGCAAAAGGCCATCATCTTCGGCCAGTTCACCAACTACGCGCTGGTGCCGCACGACAAGGGCTTCAAGCTGGCGACGGTCATTGCCTGGCTGCAAAGCAAGGTCAAGGCGCGTGTGCTGACGGGATTGCCTTTCGGCCATGTGCCGACCAAGGTGATGTTGCCCGTGGGCCTGAAGACAACGCTGGCGGTGGAGGGGCGTGATGCCTTCGTTCTTTGGGGCCATCTCCACCCGCACCATTGAGTGGGGCAGGTGCCGGCTGTGAGCAGACAAAAATAAACCAGCTAGAAGCTGGTTTAAAAAGTTGCCTTGGAGGCCAGGAAGAAACTGGAGAAACTCTGGAAACTGAAAAAGAGAAGAAAAAGAAGGACGAAAACGAAGAAACGAGAGAAAGGGGTTCAGGTAGTGAGCGGGCTGGCGCGGGAACTCAAACCGCGGGGCAGCATGCCCTTGAATTTTTCGCTGATGCGGCTGACTTTTTCACGAGCAACGGTCTCCCCGTGCATGGCAGCCAGGACTGCCATCACGTCACCGCGGGTGTACCACAGGCCCTGGACATCCGGGGCATAGCGTACACGGCGGGTAATCTTTGGGTAGTGTTTTTCGCCGAACTCACCGAGCTCGTCGAGGATGAACTGACGAATATCCTCGGTGCGGTCTTCCAGGATGGACGGCGTAACCTCTCCAGAGCCTAGCAAGGCCATGAAGCTGCTTTTCAGATTAGGTTTTAACCAGCGCATGTGTCCCACAACTTTCTACCGGAATATCACTAAGATATTTGCTGCGGCCGCACGAAACGGCGTGTTCTGTTAGATTAAGACGACATCTAATGATATGCAAGCTGTTTTGTGTGAAATGGTTAACGCAAAACAACAAATGAATCAAGGAGTTAGTAACCAGATGTCATGTTGATTCTGGTTTTGAACACTGTTTAATTCTTTAGGATTACAGGGGCATTTCTCCTGTGAGTCGAAAGTCCCCCAGCCTTTTTTCGGCATTATTCACCTCTTTTTCGGCCCTTTTGAGGCCTTTCCCGGACCGCCATGAGCACACCAATGACCGTTTATCCCGCGCATTACATCAATGGCCAGTGGGTCAAGGCCCAGTCTTCCGAAACCCTGCCTGTCCATGATTCCAGCACCGAAGCCGTGATGGCGACGGTGCCTGCCGGCAGCGCGGCGGAAGCCGAGGCCGCCGTGCTGGCGGCCCGCGCGGCTTTTGAGAGCTGGTCTTCCCTGCCGGTGGAGACGCGCGCGGCCTACCTCGACAAGGTGGCGGCCGGCGTCAAGGCCCGGGCTGAGGACCTTGCCGTAGCGATTGCCCGCGAAGTCGGCATGCCGCTGAAAATGGCCCGCGCCGTCCAGGTGGGCGGCCCGGCTTGGCACTGGAGCAATTTCGCCAAGGTGGCCCGGCAGTTTGAATGGGAAAAAACCGTCGGCAACTCGCTGGTGGTGCGTGAAGCCATCGGCGTGGTGGGCTGCATCACGCCCTGGAACTTCCCGCTGAGCCAGATCACGCTGAAGATTGCACCGGCCATGGCGGCTGGCTGCACTGTGGTGCTCAAGCCCAGCGAAATCGCGCCGGTCAACGCCATGATCCTGGCTGAGATCATCCATGAGGCGGGTTTGCCGCCCGGCGTCTTCAACCTGGTCAACGGCATGGGCCCGGTCGTGGGTGAGGTGCTGGCTACCCACCCCGAGGTCGACATGGTGAGCTTCACCGGCTCCACCCGCGCGGGCAAGCGCGTCGGCGAGCTGGCCAGCCAAACCATCAAGCGTGTGGCGCTGGAACTCGGCGGCAAGTCGGCCAGCGTGGTGCTGGATGACGCCAACTTCGAGGCCGCGGTGAAGGGCACAGTCTCGGCCTGCATGCTCAATAGCGGGCAGACCTGCTCGGCCCACACCCGTTTGCTGGTGCCGGCCGGGCGCTACGAAGAAGTCAAGGCCCTGGCCCAGGCCGCTATTGCCAAGTTCAGCATAGGCCCCAGCCTGGCGGAAGGCAGCAAGCTCGGCCCCCTGGTCAGCGCAGCGCAGCGTGACCGCGTGCTGAGTTTCATCCGCACCGGCATCGAGGAGGGCGCCGACGTGATCGCAGGCGGCGCCGAGGCGCCTGCCATCGCCAAGGGCTATTTTGTCCAGCCCACGATCCTGGGCATCAAAGCGACGGATACGCTGGCCCAGGAAGAGATCTTTGGCCCGGTGCTGGTGGTCATTCCCTACAAAGACGAAGAGGACGCCATCGCTATCGCCAACAGCACCATTTACGGCCTGGGCGGCGCTGTCTGGAGCGGCACGGACGAGCACGCCATGAAGGTCGCGCGCCGCCTGCGTACCGGCCAGGTGGATATCAACGGCGGGCCCTTTAACGGCAAGGCCCCTTTCGGCGGTTACAAACAGTCCGGCAACGGCCGTGAAAACGGCATCTACGGCTTTGAAGAATTCCTGGAGTTCAAGGCCATGCAGCTCAAACCAGCGCCAGCTGAAACTTCATCCTGAGCGGGAGGGGCCCCGGGGCGTCCCGAGGGCGCCTGCCTGCTGTTCTCCCGTCATAAGCTTGTGTGCTACTTATGTTTTAATGCATAAAGAAAAATACAAGCAGTTACACTTACTCTATGGCAGAAGTTACCGTCGTTTTTGCCGATCTCACAGGAAGCACCGGGGTTTTTGAATCACTGGGCAATGCCAAGGCTACACAAGCTATTACACGGCTGACCCAGTGGATAGGCAAAGTCTCCCAGGCCTACCGTGGGCACGTCGTGAAATACCTGGGTGATGGCGTTTTGGTGGTGTTTCCCGATAACGCCGACGCCGTTGATGCCGTGACCGAACTCCAGCGCGTCCACCGCGACCGCATCCGCAACTGGCCCGACCAGCTCAAGATGCGCCTGCAGATGGGCGTGGCGCGCGGTGAAATTGTCGAGCAGGACGGCGATTGCTTCGGCGATGCCGTCAACGTCGCCTCACGGCTCAGCGACCTTTCAGGCCCTGACCAGATTCTCGCCACCGACACCGTCATCCAGCATCTGCCCTCCGACAGCCTGGTGCGTTCCCGCAGCCTCGGCGCCCTGGAAATCCGCGGCCGCACCGAAGCCTGCCTGGTGCACCGCATCGAATGGCAGTCCGAAGTCATGTCCGAGTCTTTCACGGTACCCGCCAGCCTGAGCGCACCCGCGCCGGTACAGCCTGCGGCCGCGCTGGCATTGATAGAGTTGTCATGGCTGGACATCAACACGGCCTTTTCCTCGACAGAACTGCCCATCTTCCTGGGCCGCGACCAGGATGCGCATTTTGTGGTGCAGGACCCCCGCGTGTCCCGCAGGCATGCCAGGATTGAATGGCGCGCCGGCAAGTTCTTCCTCGAAGACGTCAGCAGCTACGGCACCTGGGTGCGCTTTGCGGACAACGCGGCGGTGATCGCGCTGCGCCGGCAGGAGTGTGTGCTGCTGCTCGAAGGCGAGATCGCCCTGGGCGCTCCCTTTGAAGATTTCACCGTCCCCACCGTCAGTTTCAAGTTCGCCGACGGCAAAATGCACTTGCAGAAAAAATAAACCGCGCCGTTGGCTGCGCGGTCAACTTGCAAGGGGCATGGGCTTGATCTGGTTCAAACGGTTTTTTGCCGCTTTGGCGGCGCTGCTGCTGCTCGCCGCCGCAGCGGCCGGCATCTATGTCTACAGGGCCGGTCCCGCGCTGGACGGCGAATTGCGGGCCGCCGGCCTGCGGGATCGCGTGAGCGTGGCGCGCGACCCCTCCGACGTCACCCACATCAAGGCCCAATCCCCGCGCGACGCCTGGTTTGCCCTGGGGTATGTGCATGCGCAGGAGCGAGGCTGGCAGCTCGAATTCAACCGGCGCGTCATGCACGGTGAACTCTCCGAGGTGTTCGGCCCGGCCACGCTGGAAACCGACAAGTTGCTGCGCACGCTGGGCGTGGTGCGCGCCGCCGAACGCCAGTGGCAGGGCCTGCCCGCCGAAGGGCGCGAGGCCATGCAGGCCTACAGCGAGGGCATCAACGCCTTTTATGCCGGCTCTTCGCAGGCCTTGTCTCCTGAGTTCCACATCCTTGGCGTCAAACCCGGCGGTGCTTCCGGCACGGCATGGTCGCCTTCCGACAGCCTGGCCTGGTCGCTGATGATGGCGCTGGACCTTGGCGGCAACTGGGGCACCGAATTCGCGCGCTTGTCAGCCGCGCGCGTGGTCAAGACGTCCGAACTCTGGCAGCTGTTCCCACCGTATCCCGGCGAGCAGCCGGCTTCCAGGGTGGATTTCAGCAAGCTCTACGCCGACCTCGGCGTCTACCGTGGCGACCTGCCCGCCGCCCCCAAAGTCTCAACCACCGCGACGCCTCCCGTAACGTTTGCCATGGCGGACAACATCAACAACTGGGCCGAGGCTCTGGGCGAGGTCGACGGTAAAGGCTCCAACAACTGGGTGGTGGCGGGTGCACGCACCGCCAGCGGCAAGCCCTTGCTGGCCAACGACCCACACCTGGGCCTGTCGGCCCCGGCCATCTGGTACTTCGCGCGCCTGCAGGCGCCCGGCGGCGGGGGCGATCCCGGGCTGGACGTCATAGGCGCCACCTTGCCCGGCCTGCCTTTTGTGGTCCTGGGCCGCACCCAAAAAATGGCCTGGGGATTCACCAACACCGCACCCGACGTGCAGGACCTGTACCTGGAGCAGATCAATCCCGCCAACCCCGGGCAATACCGTGTCCCGGCCGCCGCAGGCACCGCCTGGGCCGATTTCCAGACCCGGCGCGAAACCATCAAGGTCAAGGGCCAGCCCGACGTGGTGCTCGACGTGCGCGAAAGCCGCCACGGCCCAGTGCTCAGCGACTTGCAGAAATCGCATGCCGAACTGCTCGACACCCGCAAATACGTCATCGCGCTGCGCTGGAGCGCGCTCGACGCCGACAACCAGACGGTGCTCGCGGGCCTGCGCATCAACCGCGCCCAGTCCGTGCAGGAACTGGTGGACGCCTTTGCGGCGCACCACTCACCCATGCAAAACGTCGTGGCGGCGGACGTCGCGGGCGGCCTGGCCTTCAAGGCCGCCGGCAAGGTGCCGCTGCGCCGGCCCGACAACGACATTCGCGGCATCGCGCCGTCGCCGGGATGGGACGCCCGCTACGACTGGGCCGGCTGGCTGCCGTACGCGCAAACGCCCGAGGCCGGCCGCGCGGCCATCGAGGCTAAAGGCTGGTGGGCCACGGCCAACCAGCGCATCACGCCGCCGGCCTATCCCTTCTTCATGGGCCAGGACTGGACCGTGCCTTACCGCTACGACCGCATCGAGCAGTTGCTGGCGGCCGCGCCAAAGCACGATGTGGCCTCCATGCAAAAAATCCAGGCCGACCTGCTATCACCCGCGACGGTCAAGCTGCTGCCTTTCCTGCAGAAAACGCTGGCGCAGCCGGTCAAGCACCCGCTGGCCGAAGCCGCGCGCAAAGCCCTGGCCGGTTTTGACGGCAGCATGCGCGCCGACCAGGCCGCGCCGCTGGTGTTTGCCGCCTGGGCCGACGAACTCACGCGCGGCATCCTGGGCGGCAAGCTGGGCGAGGCGACTTTCAGGCCGCTTTACGGCAAGCGCCATTTCAGGAGCGCGCTGGAGGACATCCTGGAGCGTCAGGACCTCAACTGGTGCGGCGCGGCAGGCTGCCAGGCACAGTCCGCTGCGGCCCTGCTCCGCGCGCTGGACCGCCTGCAGGCGGCTTACGGCGCCGACGTGGCCGGCTGGACCTGGGGCAGGGCGCATCCGGCCTTGTCGGCCCACAAGCCTTTCGGCAATGTTGCCTGGCTGGCGCCCTGGTTTGACGTGCGTGTGCCCACAGGCGGCGACCCGTTCACGGTCAACGTGGGCCAGTACTGGGCCACGGGCGATGCTACGCCTTTTGCCAACCGGCAGGCCGCGTCCCTGCGCGCGGTGTACGACATGGGTGACCCCGAAAAATCCCTCTTTATCTACCAGACCGGGCAGAGTGGCCTGGTGTTTTCCGGCCGCTACCGCGACATGCGGGACAGCTGGGCCGCCGTGCAATACCGGCCTCTGCAGATGAACCCGCCGGCCTTCGCGCACCAGCTCACGCTGGCGCCCTGAAGGCCCTGGCGGCCATGAAGCTCACGCCGGGATCGCGTCCACGTTGAGCCGGTCCCAGTGACGGTGCTGCGCAATCGCCGCCAGCAAATCCTGCGACACCTGGCCGTCCGTCACCTTGCGTGCATCGGCAATGATGACGCCCGGAGTGGGTACGCTGACCGCTTCAGGGTCTTTGCCCAGGCTGAAACCCAGGGTCGACAGCAGCTGCGCGCCGTCGTTCACCGCGCAAATCGTCTTGCAGTGCTTGTAGGCCTCCAGCACAAAGTGCAGCGCTTCGCCCATGGCGCCCAGCGTGGCGGCGCTCTCGCTGCCGCCGGGTATCAGTACTGCGTCAAACATCACCGAGGGCATGTTGGTGAAAGTGTGGTCCACCGCCAGTTGCCGGCCCGATGAGGTGCTCACGGTGCCCAGGTGCGGCGCCACCAGCTTGCACTGGGCGCCGGCGTCCAGCAGGTCCTGCTGCAGGCGCTTGAGCGCCGCGGCCTCCACGCCGTCGGCCACCAGGATGGCCACCTTGCGCGTTTTGGCGCTGCCGCCCGGGCGGCCCACCATGCGCAGGGCCGGGTCTTCCTCCACTTTGCTGGTGATGCGGTGCTCGCGAAAACCCAGCCGGCCGGCTGCAGCCTTGGGGTCGGGCGGCTTGATGCCCAGGGGCGCGGCCACACGCGTGGCCAGCTTCAGGTCCACATGGGCCAGGTTGTCCACCATGCGCTGGCGGATCTCGGGCACCTCCACTTTGGAAAGCTCAAAGCGAAAGGCCGCCACGATATGGTCTTTCTCCGGCAGGCTCTGGCTGTTCCAGAACAGCGCGGCCTGCGAAAAATGGTCGTCAAAAGAAGGGCTGCGGCGCCGGAGTTTCGGCGGCTCCAGCTGCTCCGGATAAGACTGGAATCCCTGCGCGCCGCCGTCTACCCTGTATTCGGTGCCGTTGCCCAGCGTATTGGGCTCGTAGGCGACCCGGCCCTTGGCGATGCCCTGGCGGTGCATGCCGTCGCGCTGGAAGTTATGCATGGGGCAGACCGCCCGGTTGATCGGAATTTCATGGAAGTTGGCGCCGCCCAGGCGCGACAGCTGGGTATCGGTGTACGAGAACAGCCGGCCCTGCAGCAGCGGGTCGTTGGAAAAATCAATGCCCGGCACCAGATGGCCCGGGTGGAAAGCCACCTGCTCGGTTTCGGCGAAAAAATTGTCGGGGTTGCGGTTCAGCACCATCTTGCCGATAAGCTGCACAGGCACCTGCGCCTCGGGAATCAGCTTGGTCGGGTCGAGGATGTCGAAGCCCAGCTCAGCCTCCTTGCCCTCGTCGACGATCTGCACGCCCAGTTCCCACTCCGGGAAATTGCCGCTTTCGATCGCCTCCCACAGGTCGCGCCTGTGGAAGTCGGGGTCCTTGCCGGCGATCTTTTGCGCCTCGTCCCAGGCCAGGCCGTGCACGCCCAGCTTGGGCTTCCAGTGGAACTTCACAAAAAAGGCGCCGCCCCGGGCGTTGATGAAACGAAAGGCGTGCACCCCGAAGCCCTCCATCATGCGAAAGCTGCGCGGCACGGCGCGGTCCGACATGGCCCACATCAGCATGTGGGTGGACTCCGGCATCAGCGAGGCGAAGTCCCAGAAGGTGTCATGGGCGCTGGCCGCTTGCGGCATTTCGTTGTGGGGCTCCGGCTTGACCGCATGGACCAGGTCCGGGAACTTGATCGCGTCCTGGATGAAGAACACCGGGATGTTGTTGCCCACCAGATCGTAATTACCCTCGGCCGTGTAGAACTTCACCGCGAAGCCGCGCACGTCGCGTACCGTGTCGGCCGAACCTCGGGAACCGGCCACGGTGGAAAAGCGCACGAAGACCGGTGTTTCCACGTCCGGGTCCTGCAAAAAGCCGGCGCTGGTGTACTGCACCATGGACTTGTAGGGCTTGAAATAGCCGTGCGCGCCCGCGCCCCGGGCATGCACCGCGCGCTCCGGAATGCGTTCGTGGTCGAAATGGGTAATCTTTTCGCGGAGGATGAAGTCCTCCAGCAGCGTCGGGCCGCGCGCACCCGCTTTTAGCGAGTTGTGGTTGTCCGGGATCTGCAGGCCCTGGTTGGTCGTCAGCACCGCCGCAGTAGCCGTACTGGCCGTGGTAAAGCCCTCGAGCTGTACTTTTTTGTCTTTTGCGCCGTCCGTGTTCCGGTGAGGGGTGGCAGTGGGGCGCTTGGATGACGGCATGAAAATCCTTGTGTAAAAAATGAAACTCCGCCTGGAGCCGAGGCCCACAAGCGGATGCAGGTTGATAGACGCGCCAGCCTCGGCTGGTGCGCAGCGGTCAGTTGTCGAGCAGGCCTTCCAGCACCTTGACCGAAGCCAGCAGGCCCAGCGCAGCGACCGTGCCGGCCAGGCACCAGGCCATGAACTCCTGCAATGCTTCCGCGATGTTGTCCGGCAAAGCCATGGACACCAGGAACAAGCCCGCCGCGCAGACCAGCACGGTCAGGAACGCGTGGAGCAGGTCGATATCGCGGGGGCTGGCATGGACCCGCCAGGCGGTCAAAAGCCCGGCGGCCATGCCAGTCAAAAGTCCGGCCATCAGCTTCATGGTGTCGGTTTCCTGTGCTGGGTGAATGTCTCGGTGAATCGTTCAAGTGGTGCATGGACGATACGGGCGCTCTGTTGGCAAGCCAGTAGCCTGATGTCGGCGTGCCATGTAAGGCCTTTCTGCTCCTCACGTAAGACATTGCTTACCGGTGCGCTGAGGATGGGAAGGAGAGGCAAGATGGGTGGGATCGGGATCAGGTGGCGCGCATTGATTCCCGGTCTGGTCGCCCGCAATGCGGCCCAGCGACGCCGTGTAGCCTTTTCTCCTACAAGGGCATGGACGTCCTTCCGGCACACAAGCCGATGCACCACGCGTAAATTGGAATGCATGAAAACCGGCATGGCCCCCGCTGCGGGGAGGCACCCCATCATGAAAATGCGCACCTACCTCGTTGAAGACAACCCGACCATCCGTGACAACCTGATCAGCACGCTGGAAGAGCTGGCGCCGGTTGAGTCGGTCGGAACCTGCGAAACAGAAGACGAGGGCGCCGAGTGGCTGACTCACCATGCAGGCCAATGGGACCTGGCCATTGTCGACCTGTTTCTCAAGCAAGGTAGCGGACTGAGGATTCTGGAGGCCTGCCGCGAACGCAAGCCCTCCCAGAAGATCGTGGTTTTCAGCAACTACGCCACGCGCGAAATGCGCATGCGCTGCGCCGAGCTGGGCGTGGATGCCGTGTTCGACAAATCCACCGAGATCGACTGCCTGCTGGCCTATTGCCTCACCCAGAGCCGCAAGCTGGAGATCGCCGCCAACGACGACACCCAGGATTCAAGGCTGCAGTCCGCCTGAGCGGGCCGGGGAATATCGGCGAGGAGCCAAGCAATGAACACGTCCGTGGTTTCGCCAGCCTATAACCCGACCTACAGCGGGCCACGGCGGCTGGATGACGATGTTTTCCAGACCGCTGAAGAGGCCGTGCTGGTGGAAGGTCAGGGCAACGCCGCCGCTTTTCCGCCATCGGGTTCAGCACCTGCCGGCGTTCGTGATAACGGCCCTGGCCATTCTTCGTTTACGCGTGGCGTTCGGGCCTATGTAGCCGAGAAGCCTTGCCAGTCGGCGCTACTTGCCGCTGCCGCGGGTGCATTGACCATGCTGCTGCTTCGTTCGCAACTGCGTGGCCGGCTCCAGTTTCAGCGACTGCGTTCATTCCGGCGGCATTGAAATCAGCCGGACGCGCACGAGCCCTGAATGAAGAAAGTTTCCCATGCCCATGCATCTTCACGTTCCCGTCCCGCAGCCGCCACCCGGCACACCGGGCATCCATATCCCGCAGGAAGTACCGCCGCTGATTGTTCCGCCGCAGCCCGGTACGCCCCCTGAGATCACCGACCCGCCACCGCCCGAACCCACGCTGCCCATACGCGAACCCGGCACCAATGTGCCGCCGCAGGCCGTCTTGCACTAGGAACGTGCTGGCGAGTTGGGCCTGCTTGGTTGGTCACGAGGCCGAGGCCTGCTGCCGCTGGTATTCGGCCCGCTTCATGGCCAGATAGCTTTCCTTGTCCACCTCGTGCAGCTGGCGGGCGTATTGCTCAGTGGCGTCAAACCATTGCCGCAGGCGCGCATCGAGCTGTTGCGCCGGGGGCTTGTCCAGTGAGTCCAGGTAGGCCTCAATGGCCAGGTAATAGCGCATGGTGTTGCGCTCCACGGTGCCGCGCATGCCGTCGACATAACCCATGGTCGAGCCGCGTTGCACCTGCGTGAAGCCGACCTTGCCGCTACCCGCCGTGGCCAGGTAACCCTGCATGGCCAGGCGGCTGGCGACGCCATAGCCATAGGAATAGCGCAGGTGCATAAAAGTCTTGCCGTCAGGAAGCGGAACCGCCTGCAACTCGATGCGGTAGTTCTGGGTACCAAGCGGGCCCTTGTCGGCCCTTAGCTGCGCGGCCAGGTAGTCAGGCGAACTGGCGGCAAGCCGGAAACTGAATTGAAGCCCGAAAGCATCATCCAGCGGCTGCTCGGTTTTTTTGCCGATATGCATGTTCAGCACACTGGGGCTTTCATCCACACTGGCACGACAGTGCTTGGTATTGAGGTGCAGGATCAGCACCTCGCACCAGCGCCTGGGACTCTTGAAAGTGCCGCTGACTGTGGCAAACGGCGAATTCAGCACGGCATAGGCGCTTCCCGTAACGGCATTGGCGCCTTCGGACGATTCCAGGAAAAGCGGCCTGCGAAAGGCGTTCTGCGCAAGCTGCCCGGCAAGGGCCGTGTGCTTTTCAAGCAAGGCCGCCGGACCGGATTCCGCGACTGGGGCCTGTTGCGGCTGCGCTTGTACGGCAACGTGAAAAGCCGTGCAAAGCAGAAGGCCGCACAGCAGCGCAAGACGGCCAAGGTGGCCGAGGTGGTCGAGATGGCGATGAAGGCGCATGGCCCCAGTGTGCCAGTGCCGGCAGGGCTTGTTGCGCATACGCTCCTTCGTCCTACATGCAATTGCCGAAAGCTTGAAGCACGCGGAAAACCGGCCCCGCCTTCAGGCCTGTGCTGCCTCTGCGAGTGCCTGCGAGTCCGCCGCGGCGGAGGTTTCAAAGAGCAGTGTGACCCGGTTTTGCCCACACGCCAGGCGCACGGACTCCTGCGCGGCCAATGCCTGCACATCCCGCCACTCGAGCAGGCGGTAGGGCGGCTTGTCGGCCGCACGCATGGGCTCGACCTCGTCGTGTGGTTTCAGTTCAAGGTCCAGGGAAAGAACGCCCTGCGCGAACTGTGCCTCTATCAGCACTTTGCCGGGTGCGGCGGCCGCATCGGTCAGCGCGATGAGGGCGGCAGTCAGGACATTGCGAAGCGCCGACTGTGACAGGCGAGCGGCAATGCCTCCCGTGTTGTCGACCACTGAAAAGCCTTTGAAGGAGAGTTGCGTGACCACCATGCCCAGGCATTCCGCGATGCCCGCCTCGGCCTGGACCAGCCGCTTTTCCTTGGGTGCGAGCCAGCTCATCAAATCGACACAGGACGCGGCTGCTTCTTTTGAAAGCGCCACAATGTCGCGCGCGTTTTTCAGCAGCGCTTCCGGATCCGCATCGGCTTTTTGAAGGCGTCGCTCCAGCATTGCCGCCACCATGGCAATCGGTTGCAAGGTGCCCGCCATGTTGTGACGTAGCACAGGCGCCAGCCTTCGTATGAGTGCGTAGTGCGCCGCTTCCGCTTCGAATTTTTCCGCTTTGTTTTCCATTCCGGTTGCCTGTTCTGCCTTGCTGCTGGATGGAGCGCTCATGGTGCTGTTGCCGATAGAGGGTTGCTGAAAACTGCAGTCAATCTGCAGTGCCCACGCCGCGTAAACCACACACATTTGGCTGCGATATTTTCAAGGCGTAACTACAAAATATACAACTCTCAAATAGAAGTTCGTGTAAGCCAATGCCTACAGTTTTGGCGCTGTGACGGGGACGCCGCATATTGTTTTCTCCATTGGGAAAATAGTGCGTTATTTAGTTGTCATTCTGTATCTTCACGAGTAATCTCGGCACCCGTTTCTACAAAAAGTTACCCCCAAATACAGGATGATCAGCATGGAGGCTTTGACCAAGCTTTCGGTGGTGGAGCGCGACACCGAATTGAAGTCCATTCTCAAATCCCTGAGCGCGCTCAGGCGTGGGGAGGCCGGCGTCACACTGCCAACCGAGTGGGACGGTATCTATGGGAAGATCGCCGCCGAATTCAACCAGCTGTCGGCCATGACGACGGCGACCACCAGCCGCTGCAAAGGCCTTGCGTCCAAGTCCCGCCTGGCAACACGCGCCAGCCGGCGCCTGCCCGAGGAAAAACTCTCGGGCTTCTGGCTGCAGAACGCGATGGCCATCAACACCGTGCTTGATGAAGCCGAGACGGTGACGGAGCAGACCAAGGTGGTGCTGACCGCCTTGACCGACCTCAAAAAAGGTGACGCACGCGCTTCGTTGCCGCAAGACTGGACCGGTGTTCCCGGCAAGGTCGCCGACGCCTTTAACGACGTGGTCTCTGAAAACGTGCGCATGGCCCGTGAGCTGGAACGCCTGAGCCGCGTGGTCGGCAAGCAGGGACGCCTCAAGGAGCGGGCCTTTGTGCCAGACGCTTCGGGTTTCTGGCGCGACTCCGCCGAGTCCATCAATTCGCTGATCGCCGACCTGGTGCACCCGACCAGCGAAGTGGCGCGTGTGATAGGTGCCGTGGCGCAAGGCGACCTGTCCAAGAGCATGGCGCTGGAGGCCGAGGGCAGGGCGCTCGAAGGCGAGTTCCTGCGCACCGCCATGATCATCAACAAGATGGTGGAGCAGCTGGGCACCTTCTCGGCCGAGGTGACGCGTGTGGCGCGCGAGGTGGGTACCGAAGGCAAGCTGGGCGGCCAAGCCGATGTGCAGGGCGTGGCCGGCACCTGGAAGGACTTGACCGACTCGGTCAACTCCATGGGCTCCAACCTCACGGCGCAGGTGCGCAACATCGCCGAGGTGACGACTGCCGTGGCGGCTGGCGACCTTTCAAAGAAGATCACGGTGGACGTCAAGGGCGAAATCCTGGAACTCAAGAACACCATCAACACCATGGTGGACCAGCTGCGGTCCTTCGCTTCGGAAGTGACCCGAGTGGCGCGCGAGGTGGGCACCGAGGGCAAGCTGGGCGGCCAGGCCGATGTGCAGGGCGTGGCCGGTACCTGGAAGGACTTGACCGACAACGTGAACTTCATGGCCGGGAATTTGACGTCCCAGGTGCGCAATATCGCCGACGTGACCAAGGCTGTGGCAGCCGGCGATCTCTCGAAAAAGATCACGGTGGACGTCAAGGGCGAAATCCTGGAACTCAAAAACACCATCAACACCATGGTGGACCAGCTCTCCTCATTCGCATCGGAAGTGACGCGTGTGGCGCGCGAAGTGGGCACCGAAGGCAAGCTGGGCGGCCAGGCCGATGTGCAAGGCGTGGCCGGCACCTGGAAGGACTTGACCGACTCGGTCAACTCCATGGGCTCCAACCTCACGGGCCAGGTGCGCAACATCGCCGAGGTGACGACGGCCGTGGCCGCCGGCGACCTTTCGAAGAAGATCACGGTGGACGTGAAGGGCGAGATTCTCGAGCTCAAGAACACCATCAACACCATGGTGGACCAGCTCTCCTCATTCGCATCGGAGGTGACGCGCGTGGCGCGCGAGGTGGGTACCGAAGGGAAGCTCGGCGGCCAGGCCGATGTGCAAGGCGTGGCCGGCACCTGGAAGGACTTGACCGACTCGGTGAACTCCATGGGTTCCAACCTCACGGGCCAGGTGCGCAATATTGCCGAAGTGACCAAGGCCGTGGCGGCCGGTGACCTCTCCAAAAAAATCACGGTGGACGTCAAGGGCGAAATCCTGGAACTCAAAGCCACCATCAACACCATGGTGGACCAGCTGCGGTCCTTTGCGTCTGAAGTGACGCGGGTGGCGCGCGAGGTGGGTACCGAGGGCAAGCTGGGCGGCCAGGCCGATGTGCAGGGTGTTGCCGGTACCTGGAAAGACTTGACCGACTCGGTGAACTCCATGGGCTCCAACCTGACCGCGCAGGTGCGCAACATCGCCGAGGTGACGACCGCCGTGGCGGCCGGTGACCTGTCCAAAAAAATCACGGTGGACGTCAAGGGCGAGATTCTGGAACTCAAGAACACCATCAACACCATGGTGGACCAGCTGCGATCCTTTGCCTCTGAAGTGACGCGCGTGGCGCGCGAAGTGGGTACCGAAGGAAAGCTGGG
>Ga0102589_1002013_pt1 | contig 24914 bp, 29 predicted proteins | sample AraplaMF_Col_mLB_FD_76858 | JGI IMG/M metagenome (GOLD analysis project Ga0102589, IMG submission 76858) | Arabidopsis root microbial communities from the University of North Carolina, USA - plate scrape MF_Col_mLB | ecosystem: Host-associated > Plants > Roots > Endosphere | place: USA... | reverse complement strand
AGACTATGTGCCGTTTCTAGAAGAAAAGAAAAAACAAGGCGTAGAGATAGAAGCACTTATTGTCGGAGGACTTGATACAACATTAGAAAACATCCACCTTCTCATCCCAACAGAAGAGCACCATGCACTTGAGCGCTTTTTACTCATCATTATTGATGATCGTGAAATTTTATTTGCGGGTGCTGAGCAAAACGCATGGCAAGCAATGAAAACAATGTCCCAGCCATTCGTTAAATTTTTCACTGAATTTTTCTATCATGACGTTGCCCTTGCGAAAATTACTGAGAAACATCATGATTTATTTATGAATGATGAGGAAATCCGAAACCTCTTAATGAAACTACGCTATTAAAAAACGGACATGTACTCCTACTCATGTCCGTTCTTCATTTTGCTTCTTAATATCCGATAATAATGAGATGATTTGCTCATTTTGTTTGATTTGTTCCTCTGAGTTTAAATAAATAAATCGAATCCAGCGAAGTACAAAGACAAGCACAAATATAGGAAGCATAGTAAATAGAGCACCAATCATAGATCCTACCATCCTAACTACCACCTCCTCTTTTTATATAGATCTATTTTGTCACTGCTATGAAGAATACCACATGCCCGCTACTTGCTTACTCCCTTTGTTTCAAACACCGACCGTGGCAGAAATAGGCACTGACCGCTTCCATACACGGCCGGATGCTCTCGTCTCCCACCTAAAAAAAGGGGGGTTATATCGTTTTTTTACTTATATATACACATTCCACAATCTCTTCCCATATCCTTGCACAAAAAATAGACACCTTCAAAAGATGCCTATTTTCCAAACCTCTATTTATTCACTTGCTTCTTATTTAAATACCAATACACTGGTAATCCTGTTAACACGATACCAATTGATAGGAAACATCTAGTTGGCTCATTAATAATCGCACTTCCAATTACAAATAATGATCCTAAAATTGCTAATGCCGGTACGATTGGATATAAAGGTACGCTATATTCACGTTTTTGTCCTGCATTACGCTTTCTTAAAATGAACACGCCGATAAATGTCATAACATAGAAAATATAAATAATAAATACGGAAATCTCAGACAGTTCATTCGGATCACTAATCAACATTAAAATAATACCGAGTAAAATCTCAACAAAGATTGCGTTTGCTGGCGTTTGAAACTTATCGTTAATTTTTGAAATAAATTTTGAGAACGGAAGCTGACCACGCTCTGCCATTGATACTGGGATACGTGGGAATGTTAAAATCTTTCCATTTAAACATCCGAATATCGAAACAATAACACCTATACTAATCAATTTTCCGCCATATTGGCCTAATAACATATCAGCTGCTGTTGCTGTTGCATTCTCACTTAAGGTAACAATTTGTGGTGCCGGTAAAACTTTTAATAGAGCCATGTTAATTAATACATATGCTGCTGTTACAATAAGGATCCCAACTGTCATTGCTTTTGGTAATAGCTTTGTCGGATTTTTCATTTCACCGCCGATAGACGCGAGTAGAATCCAGCCATCATATGCAAATAATGTTGCTAAAATTGCCATCCCCATGCTTTGATTTGCAGACTCTGGTACAATAACGTTAAATACATCGCTATTTCCTTTCCAAAATCCCATTACAACAATAAGTATAATTGGAATCATTTTTCCAATTGTTGTTATCGTTTGAACAATGCCCCCATACTTTGTTCCCACACTATTTATAGCACCAAGGAACACAACTGTTCCAATCGCAATTGGTAAATTCCATACTTTATCAATGTGGAAAAAGTTTAACATTAATGAACTAAAATACAATCCCAACGTCCCAATAATTGCTGGTCCATATACAAGTGTTTGCATCCATCCAGATAAATAGCCCCAAAACTTACCATAAATCTCCTCTAGATATGTATACAAACCACCATTTTTCGGAATTTGTGCTCCAATTTCTGCAACCGTTAAGCCACTTGCTAAGGTTAAAATCCCCCCTATTACCCAAGCTAAGATTGCCATGTTAGAACTTCCGGCATAATCCAATACCTTACCTGGCTTCATAAACACGCCAGATCCAATAATTGTTCCAACAACGATTGATAATGCGATCGTTAAGCCAATTTTGTTTTTGTCATCGTGATGCATAACTATGTGTCCTCCCTCTAACCCTAGTTTGATTTAAATAAAAAACACTCATCCCTATAAAAGGGACGAGTGTTATATTCGTGGTTCCACCCTTGTTCCAATTGGCATGAAGACATAAAGCACCAATTGCTCAAGTTTCAGATAACGGCGATTACCGGCAAACAATTACTAGATACTCGTTCACTGCTGCAGTTCAAAGGTGGTAAACTATTCTTTCGTATTAGGAAACTCACAGCCAAAGGTTTCCCTCTCTGAAAATCGTAAAAAATAGATCATGTCCTTATCAATACTTTTATAATGTCGAAATTTACTATTAATGTTCATTATATTGAATTTTTCAAAAAAATCAAGCTTGTTTTATAGTACATAATAAAACTATCATACTATAATATAACAGTTATATAAAAATAAAACAAATATAGCAAATACTTCTCTTACCCCCACACATATCCAGCCGCTCTCGCCCATCTAAAAAAGCGCTTTTTTATCATTTTTCATTTTGCACTTTCCGCTTTTCTTTATATAGAAACTAAGTTTACTTTTTCAACGCGCACACCAACGCAACGCTAAACATAATATGCTCTTCACTCGCTCCCTCTCTTTGTTTTAAACCTCGCCTGTGGCAGTAAAGGGCACTGACCGCTCCTACACATGACCAGCCGCTCTCGCCCATCTAAAAAAGAAGGGGTTATTCACAAAGAAAAAGAGTTAACCAAAACCCCGCTAAAGCAGTATTTCAGGTTAACTCCTTAATTATATTATAACAACAATCTTCTCTCCTACGCCTCTTGCAACTGTCCACCTTCACGATCCATTACTTTCTTTAATAGCACAGTTTGAACGACAGTAAATAAGTTACTTGTAATCCAGTACAAGACAAGTCCTGACGGTGCGGCAAATCCCATAAATAAAATCATTGCCGGCATCATAAATTGCTGGATTTTCAATGCTTGACTTTGTTCTCCTGTCATATTGGACTGCAATATTTTCATCTGTAGAAATGTTGCCATAGCAGCAAGGGCAGGTAAAATGTGATATGGATCTGCATGTCCCAAATTTACCCATAAGAAAGAAGCTGAACGAATCTCTTCCGTATGACTAATAGCATAGTACAATGCCGAAAAGACTGGCATTTGAAGTAACAATGGTAAACAACCCATCACCGGGTTCACACCGTTCGTTCTCATTAAAATCATCATTTCTTGCTGATATTGCTTTTGTTTCTCCGGATTTTTCGTCGTATCGCCATACTTTTCCTTCAACTTCTGAAGCTCTGGCTGCATTTTCTTTGTTTTTAATTGACTGCGATATTGCGTAATCGTCAGTGGCAATAATATCGTACGAACTACAATCGTAATAATAATAATGGCAATCCCAAAGCTATGATTCGGCAAATGGTGTGCCACAAACTGCAGCATAACAGAAATTGGATATACAATATAGTGATTCCAAAATCCAGGACTAGTCGCATCAATTGGTGCTGCATTTGCACTCGCATTTGCATTAGCACACCCTGATAAAACAACAACAAATAATAATGATAAACTTATGAGCCAAGCTCGGTATGATTTCAACATATATCTTCCTCCAATGTTTCATAATTCGTTAGCGAAACATTGGTATATACGGACCTACATCATCACTCTCTCCACTTGCTTCTTGCCTGCGGACTGAGTGGGCCATTCCATGTTTATAAAAAATAGAGAAAAACGAAATATTCCCTACATGCTTCTCGCACGTTTCCACAAATGCGAAAGCTTTCTGTCTCCCTCTATATGTTTGTTGGCGTACAAAACGCGAAACATTAGTGAGAAACAAAACTTCTAATAAACAAAGTGCCGTTGTTACAACAGATATATACAACATTGCATCTTGCAACAGAAATTCCATCTCTTCACATCCTTATGACAGGATTATATCATAATGCTTCAACATGTAAATTCCTTATATTTGACATATTCATGTTATTATACATGCGTTTAAGTTGTAGAAATTTTATAAAATTTTTGCATAATAATAAAACTATTGTCAGTTGTTGAAAAAAGCATTATCCTCTTCTTGTAATCAAAAATGAATATGGAGATGAAAACAGACATGGGCCAACTAGGAGACGCCGATTTCGTTCCCGATACCGCCTTTTTATCATTCCCAGCTGCAAAAACATGGCATTTAGAATTTGTAATTCAACTGATTGTTATTTTAGTTGCTTCAATTTTCTATGCAGTTTCAATGAATATGTTTTTTATTCCACATCACATGATTAGTGGCGGCTTTACTGGTGTTGGGATGATTATCGGTTATTTAATGCACTACAACATTGGTGCACTCATCTTTTTATTAAACATTCCACTTCTCTTTCTTAGTTATTTTTACTTAGGAAAGAAAACAACTTTTTTAACAGCATATTTCGTTACTGTATCGACGTTTGCTATGAACGTTGTTCCCGTTCATCAAATTTCAGATGATATTTTATTATCTTCTGTCTTTGGTGGTGTGCTGTGCGGGGCTGCGACAGGAATCATTTTCCGGTTCGCTTCTTCAACAGGCGGATTCGATATTATTGGGTTACTTGTTGCAAAACATCGGGATATTTCAATTGGATCTATCATCTTTGTCTTTAACCTTATTCTCCTTGTAATCGCTGGTTTTATTTTTGGATGGGATATTACACTTTACACACTGATTAGCCGATTTGTAGCAAGTAAAGTAATCGATTCCATTCATACAAAGCACATTAAATTAACAGTGATGACAGTTACAGAAAAAGGAGATATCGTGAAAAGAGCTTTGCTTCAACACGGAATTCGCGGTGTAACAATGGTTGATGCTGTCGGTGGATATACAAACCATAAGAAAAAAATGATTTACACAGTTGTTACGCGCTATGAACTAGGAGAAATTAAACGTCTGGTAAGGCATGTTGATAGGCACGCTTTTATTAACATCACAGAAACAGTAGAAGTAGTCGGACGATTTAAACGTATATAACAAAACGCAAGGATGATGTCCTTGCGTTTTTATTTTTAGATAACATCCTCCAAAATTCAAAATATCTGATAATTATTTTTATTCGAATCTAAAACATGTTATACTATGTATTATAAAAATAAGAAATAAATATATATACGACAGAAAAGGTTTAAAACAAAAGGAGAAAGCACGTGCAAGTCACGTTGTATTCTGCATAGCAGCGACTTATAAAGAAAAGCGGAGGCGGCTCGCTCAGAACAGTCGGTGGAGCTCGACAAAGATGTCGGAAAATCAAAATGGATTTATATATTGGTTCTCCTATTCAAATTATAGTGATAAAGGAGCAAAACATATGAACAAGAATATTAGACTTATTATCGCAACGTTATTTTCCATAGCAGGCGGTCTCTTATGCTTTTGGACAAATACTCTTATTGGTGAAAATTTATATATTAATGGAATTGATTCCATTGTAAGCGCTTCCGTTTTAGGTTCGTTTATTTTCTTCTTTTTCAACCGGACAGAAAACACTCGAAAAACGACGCTTTTAACAATGATCGGCATCGTCGGTGCTTGTATCTCATTTTCAACAACAAATTATGACTTACCACTGCAACTTAGCACAGCTTTCTTTCACGGTCTTTGGACTTGGTTTATCGCATTTTGCATGGCAGATATCTTTCAGTTACTACAAGATGACAGTCATGTTCAGGTGGAAAGTAATTCATAATAAAAAGGCAGTGCTTCTCTTTAAGCACTGCCTTTTTCAACATGAAATGGATCATTTTAATTTACTGATTGTACAAACACACGTTTAATTTCTTTACGGAATCGTACAGCTACACTTACCGCCACAATCACAACAACACCGATAATAATCTTCCCGATATGATCTTCAAGCAATCCAAAAATAGCATCTATGTTGCCACCTAACCAATAACCGCCTACTAAGAAGAACGATACCCAAAATAACGCCCCGCAATAAACTGTTATCGCAAAGCGGCGAAATGGCAAATTAATGATACCCGCAAAATATCCTGTAAAATGACGTACACCAGGAATAAAAAAGGCGATAAAGATTAAAGAATGCCCATACTTATCAAACCATTTTCGCGTTAAATCAATTTTACGTTGCGTTAAAAAAACATATTTTCCGTACCTTTGAATAAATGGCATCCCAAGCTTGTTTCCTACCAAATATTGAATTGTCATCCCAACGCTTGTCCCTAAGAAAGAGAAAAGGATTAATAATGGTAAGTGTAACTCACCTGTGTGTGCTAAATATCCTGCATAAGCTAATGTTGGCTCTCCCGGAAACGGAAGTGCAATATATTCTAACAGCAGTCCAACAAGTACAACGTAGTAGCCGTACTGTTGAAATAATTCGTGAACCCATTCCATGTTGATCTCTCCTTTTCTTGCTGATATGCAATCTTCTAAACGTTCTTATCTCGTATTTTAATTGTATAAAAATTACACGAGAAGTACTATCTTAATTACTTACAATAAGCTTACATTTTTGTAAGGAGACTGGCTGTTTCCCCCACTTCTCATATACCGCTCATAGACTCATTCAGTTTTTCCACTTCTTCCTTAATCTTCTTCACATCAACACGTTCAAATAACGGTGACACATTTGAAATACGAACTGGGCATTCAGTCGTATAAGACCAACCTCTCTTTGAAACTCCTAACATTTGCTCTACTTGTACAGACGAAAATGGAAGAAACGGTGCCAACACTTGTGCAAAATTCACGATGAGGTGAATACAGTTTCTCATCGTGTCATCACACGCTGTCTTATCTTCTTTTATTTGTGTCCACGGCTTCCTTTCATCGAAATATTTATTCGCATAGCGAATATGTTCAAAAATTGTCTCCAGCGCTTGTTTAAAATGCGCTTTTTCAATAGACTCTCCTACTTCAACGTATATTCCCTTTAGCTTTTCATCCAATTCCTTATTTATTTGACCAGTCGGCACAGCATTCTCATAATATTTTTCAAGAAACTTCAGCGTCCTGTTTACAAAATTTCCGTACGCTCCTAACAATTCACTATTATGGCTATAAATGAACTCCCGCCACGAAAAATCCGTATCTCGATTTTCAGGTGCGTTTACAGTTAAAAAATAACGAATTGAATCCGGATGATATTCCTTCAATATGTCTGGAACCCAAACAGCCCAGTTTTTACTTGTTGATAACTTTCTTTTTTCAATTGTTAAATATTCATTCGAAACAATATATTGAGGCAATGCTTCTGCTTGTACCCCCTGCAAAATAGCTGACCAAATAATTGTATGGAACGGAATATTATCTTTACCATGCACATAATACGTCCGTGTATCCTCTCGCCAAAATGGTGAATCATCACCGTTTGTTTCTTGCGCCCATTGCTTACTTGCTGAATAATAACCAGACACAGCCTCAATCCACACATACACCTTCTTATCCTCATATCCAGAAACGGGAACGCTCACGCCAATTGGTAAATCTCTTGAAACAGCGCGGTCTTGTAAACCTTCTTGTAAGTAGCGAAGCGTTAATTGCACTGCATTCTCACGCCACGTTCCATTTTGTTTCACCGCTTCTACATACTCTTCTAACTGCTTTTGTAATGAAGTTAATGCAAAATAAAAATGCTCTGTTTCCTTAATTGTCGGCGCCTTGCCGCACAGTTTACATGTTTTCCCGAGCAAATCTATCGGATCTAAAATAGCAGAACACGCATCGCACTGATCACCACGCGCACCTACACCGCAATGTGGACAAGTTCCTTCCACATAACGATCTGGCAAAAACTGTACACAAGTCTCGCAGTATGTTTGCTCTACTGTCTTTTTATAAATAAGTCCCTTTTCTAAAAGCTCTAAGAAAATATTCTGAACGACTTGATGATGGGAAGCAGAGTCCGTACGAGCATAATAATCATACGAAAAACCTAGCTCCTGAAAACATCGTTCAAATTCTTCATGATAGCGATCCGCAATTGTTTTAACGCTTACCTTTTCCTGCTTAGCACGAATCGTAATCGGTGTACCGTTACAATCACTTCCTGATACATATAGCACATTGTCCCCTTTTAACCGATAATAACGCGCTAAAATATCCCCTGGCAGTAAACTAGCAATATGACCAAGATGCAACGATCCGTTTGCGTATGGCCAAGCGCCTCCAATAAAAATATTCATCCTACATTCCTCCTTTAAAAATAAAAAAGCCCCGCCCTTATCTTCTAAAAAGATAAGGACGAGGCTGTATATACAGTCGTGGTACCACCTTATTTCGTCAATTGCTCACACAATTGACCTCTGCGAGTACGGAGCAATCATCGCTCGTATACTGTGACTTTGATAACGAGAGCCAACGCTCGTCGCCGCCTACTATTATCAAGTGATAAGTTCAGGACGAAGCTCAGAGGCCATTGTTCAAATGATCATTCTTGCTTCTTTTCAGCTCCCGAAGCTCTCTGGAAAGAATGGATTCATTCTACTTTTCCTCTTCAACGCTTTTCATATGTAATTCACATTGTATATTCATTATACAGAAAAATCAAACTTTTATTGTGTAATTAGAAGGATTTTTTAATTTTCATAAGGAAACTATATACCTTCACGGAAAGGGGAGATTATTTTGAATCAGGAGCAATTAAGCATAGCAAATAAAACTGGATGGAGTAAAGCTGCTTATGAGGCTTGGACAAATCGCCACGGAACGCCGCAGTCTTACAGTAAGAAAATACGAGAAAATCCCGCTGGCGAGGTCACTCATTATTTACCTTACATCGGTGCAGTCCGTGGAAAACGAATTATAAATCTAATGGGATCAAAAGGAAGTAAGGCGGTTGCTCTGTCATTACTAGGCGCAGAGGTAACGGTCGTTGATATTTCAGAGAGCAACGCAAAATATGCAAGAGAACTTGCCGCAGCCGCTGAAACACATATTGAATACATTGTGTCTGACGTGCTCCATATACAAGATACAATCGGCTCATTTGACGTAGTATTACTCGAGCTTGGTGTGCTCCACTATTTCATAGATTTACAGCCTTTATGTACAATCATTTCTCAATTATTAAAACAAGGTGGAATATTTATTTTACGCGACTATCACCCCATGTATACAAAACTGCTACAAGTAGAAGATAACAAAGTAATTGCAAGCGGGGATTATTTCCAAAAAGATGTAGTCGAGGTAGATGTAGCCTACAGTATACTCTTGTCAGAAGAAGAACGTGACGCTTTACCAAAAAATCTGATCCGCAGATGGACATTAGGCGAAATTGTAACAAACATTGCACAGGCAGGTCTTCATATTGAAGAGCTCACAGAAGAATGTGGTGCAAAGCAAAAATGGGTCTTCCCCCCTCATGCTCCGAATGGAATTGAAGATCACATCCCTGGACTTTATACACTTATCGCCAAAAATATGTAGAACAATCTGTTTTTTGATGACGCAGCAAAGGCATTCCCTGTTACATGGAATGCTTTTTCCTATATGAAAAATACTGTGAGCTAGATCACTGCATCTTTCATATAAATCCGCTATAATGAGAATAAATATCAATTAATAATAGAGGTGTTAACATGTCTCAAACTTTGGAAGATAAAGTATATGCCAATTTAGAAGCTGTTATTGATCCTGAGCTTGGCGTCGATATTATAAATCTTGGTTTAGTATATGACGTTACAACTGACGAACAACATAATGCCGTCATTACAATGACAATGACTTCTATCGGTTGTCCAATGGCTGGGCAAATTGTATCTGATGTCAAAATGGTATTAGCAACAAATGTTCCTGAATTAAACGAAATTGAAGTAAATGTTGTTTGGAATCCACCATGGACAAAAGAGCGCATGTCCAGGTTTGCTAAAATCGCATTAGGCGTTCGAGATTAGACGAGAAAAAGACCTGAAATGAATCAGGTCTTTTCGTTTCTTATCTTATTTTACTCCTACTGCATCATATGCTTTCTTCACAGCTTGTACTTCTTTAGAATTTTGGCCATATAAATCTGTAGCCGCTTGAATTGCAGCTTGGCGCATCATGCTAAAGTTTGAGTTTGCAGTTAAATATTTTGAAAGAGCGCGGTAATAAATTTTTTCTGTTGCTTCACGGCCTACACCATTTACAGTAACACCGTAATGCTTGCCACCTTCAGAAACTAAGTATGCCGCTTTATTGTTAATGCTGCTGTTAATATGAACACCACCATTATCTATATTTCCTGTGTAACGCTTACTATAATGATCTGGGTAGCCTTCACTTGGTTTTAATGGATTTGGAATAGAAGCTGGGTCTTTTAAAGAACGCAGTACAGTTCCGCGCATCTCTGGTGTATAAATATCTTCCCCTAGCTCCCAATCATCGCGGTCAACCATTGCACCCATAATATCAGATAGCGATTCATTTAATGCGCCAGACTCATTTTTGTACACTAGATCTGCAGTGTACTCTGTTACTGCGTGAGTAAGCTCATGCGCAATAACATCAAGTCCTGCTGAGAATGCAACGAATTCTTCTCCATCACCGTCTCCGTACATCATTTGGACACCGTTCCACGCTGCATTATCCCATTTCTCCCCTACGTGAACAGTAGAAATTAACTTCGCTCCTTTATTATCAAAGGAATTACGATTGAATGTTTTCTTATAAAAATCGTATACTTTCTCAGCATTAGCATGCGCATCAACAGCTGCTTTATCATCGAAGAATTTATTTTTACTTTCTATTTCCTCACCGGTATATCCAAGCCATTGTGAGAATAGGTTGAACCAATTTTCATCCATATTTTGTGCATCAAATGTATGAACACCTTTTCCGCGTGTTCCATCGAATAAATAAAAAGCTCCAGTTTTTGAGTCCTGTGCCATTTCAAAACTTGTTCGATTTCCCGCTACACCGTAACCAAACCCAGTAATATGATCAATCGCATTGTACTTCTCAATGACATTTCCGTTTGTTGCATCAACGAAATAATGCCAATAGCCTGGTGCCGGCTTTGAAGTGGATGCTTTTACAAGATAAGACAGATAATATTGTCCATCTTTTTCATATACATACAAATCTTTTTTAATACCATCATAGTTATCTACTTTTCCAATTTCTTTCTCAATGCCAGCCTTTGCGATATTTACAGCCTCATCTCCTGAAATGCTCGCATTCGATGGAATATTTTTATCTTCTAAATTCGGAATAACTTGTCCGAAAAATGATTTTACATTATTATCTTTATCCAGTGATACTGTTTGATCAGATCCATAAACAGGAACACCATTATGTTTTTCAATAAGCTTCACATGTGTCGTTTCTGCCTGTGCATCTTTTTCTTCACCAACGACTTCAAAATGTTTCTCAATATTTCCTACTAATTTAAACATGTCTTTTTTACTCTTTAAATACTCAAACACCGTTTCTTTTTTATCTAATCCTTCCGGTGCTTTCCACTCTTCCCCAATATAAGATGGCGTTTGGAATTCTTGGTTGTATTGAACTTTTTGCTCATCTGCATATGTACGTGACGTACCTAATGTCGCAAATGCTCCTAAAGCCATAGACAAAGCTAACGTTGAAGATAAAACCTTCTTCTTCAAAAACAACACTCCCCATCCCTATTTTTTTGACACTTTTATACAATTCTAGGTAATGTAGTGATACCCTCCTTTTTATTTTTTAGAAAATTCAGACAGAATATTCTAAAAAAAATGGTAGCGCCTCATTTAGACGCTACTCGCTTACTACAATTATTGTTTCTTCATCTCAATTACTAAATAATGAGCTGTTTCCGCTGCTTGAATGTGAATATCTTCTTCAATTACTTCTGCTGCATCTCTCATTACTAACGTTTCACCGTTCACAACGCCGCTTCCCTCAATTTGAACCAAATAAGCTTGACGCCCTTCAATAACTGAGAATGTAATCTCTTTTCCTTTTTCTAAAACAAGAGAGTACAAGTTTGCATCTTGATGAATTTCAACCTTTGCACCGCCATCAATTGGTGAAACCATGTGGAACCATGTATTCTCACGTTTATTCCAATCAAATTTAAATTCACCGTAATTTGGTGTATGACCAGCACGATCTGGCAAAATCCAAATTTGCAGCAAACGTAATGTTTCATTACCTAAGTTGTGCTCACTATGGAAGACACCTGTTCCGGCACTCATATATTGTACATGCCCACGCTCAATTGTCCCGCGATTTCCCATACTATCTTGGTGTGTCAATGCTCCGTCCACTACATAAGAAATAATCTCCATATCACGGTGCGGGTGCATCTCAAATCCAGTTTGTGCTGCTACTAAATCATCGTTAATAACGCGAAGTGCACCGAATCTCATATTATTAGGATTATAATAATCTGCAAATGAAAAATGAAAATGTGTATTTAACCAACCGTGATTTGCTCTTCCCATTTGTTTATGATCAAATTTTTTAAACATATTTTTCACCCCATATTATCTCGAATTCAAGATATTTATTTAAAATTTTTTCAAACGATACTTAATCATTCCAACAGTTGCTTCGTCTTGCTTAGCTTTGTAACTACAGTTTAGAACTAAACTTATAAAATGTCAACCACTTTCTTTTTGTAAGTTAAAAACTAAAACATAGCACATACTATGTTTTAGTTCGCATACCTTCTCCTATATTCTCTCAGCTTTCTCTTTGCAAACACCCGTGCATCTTTTTCAATCCACCGCTTTTCATACATTTCATCCCCAATGTACAATAACTTCTGTTCATGCTGCATATCATGCCGAAACTCATGTAACAATGTTTCCAATACACCCTCATATCTCTCCCACATACAAACAAAAATGAGCTGCTTTTCCTTATGATAAAATCCGCTTAAAGGAAATAAACATTCTTCTTCTTCTTCTCCTAATCGTATTAACACATCATTCATTTCGCACGTATCACAGAAAATAACAGGTACTTCACGTCGTTCAATTAATGAGAAAACATCATTCTTTACTCGATGTATATCCCACGGAAAATCGTCATCAAGTACATACCAGTTCCCAGCCTGTTGATATATCCTTTCCAATGGGAGTTGCATTTTCATTCTCCTTTCTTTTTACTCTCTATTACTTGTATGCCACATGAGCCTTTTTGTTAAACATATCGGTACGTCACAAAATGTTTAAAAATTATATATGCAGAGGGGGTTGATTTTATACCTATTACTAGATTATAATTATTATAAATTAACAAACAGTATAAAATAACAATTTAAAGGGGCTTGATCACATGAATACACAAGTAGTTGAATCATTAAACAAACAAGTAGCAAACTGGAGCGTTTTATTTACAAAATTACACAATTACCACTGGTACGTTACAGGACCTCAATTCTTTACACTTCACGAGAAATTCGAACAATTTTATACAGAAGCAGCTACGCACATCGATGAAATTGCAGAGCGTATTTTAGCAATTGGCGGCAAACCAGTAGCAACAATGAAAGAATATTTAACATTATCCTCTATCCAAGAAGCAGCTTACGGAGAAAATGCAGAAGGAATGGTCGAAGCAATTATGAAAGACTACGAAATGATGCTAGGCGAACTAAAAAAAGGCATGGAAATCGCCCAAGGCGCAGACGACGAAATGACATCCGACCTACTACTTGGCATCTACACAGAACTTGAAAAACACGCATGGATGCTACGTGCATTCTTGAATCAATAAGAAAAGCGGAAGCGGCTCGCTCAAAACAAGAGGGCGTTGGAGCTCCTGACGTAGAGGCGCTTTTTGCCTCAGCGGAAGGCGCGAAACGACCGACTGTTCTAGCCGCTGGAGCTGGATCATAAGAAAAGCGGAGACGGCGCCGATATATCGGCGCAAATGCACTATTTATCAGCGCTTTTCACAATATATCGGCGCTTCGACACGATATAAAGATCCTTCGACGATATCTGACGCGAAACGCGTACCAAAAAAACCGAGTGGGACCCCCCACCCGGTTTTTATCATGTTAATTGCTTCCACTTGTTCCCCATAACTGGTCGTTTGTAATTCTTCATTTGCACGAACAATTCATTAGCCGTTTGTGCAGAGACAAGCAATTCTTTATTTGATGGATTCATAAATCCTTCTTCTGCCGCACGGTCTACCATTTGTAATAGCGGTGTGTAGAATTCTGCAATGTTGAGCAATCCAACAGGCTTTTCATGAATCCCAATTTGTGACCAGCATACAACTTCGAACAGTTCTTCAAATGTTCCATATCCGCCTGGCAATGCAATAAATGCATCAGCAAGTTCACTCATTTTCGCTTTTCTTTCATGCATTGTTTCCACTTCAATTAGTTCAGTTAAACCGTGATGAACAATTTCTCCTCGAAATAATCCACGCGGCATGACACCTGTTACACGGCCGCCTAACTCTAATATTTGATTTGCTACTTCTCCCATTAATCCAACGCAAGAACCGCCGTATACAAGCTCTATATTATTTTGAACTAGTATTTTCCCAAGTTGACGAGCCTCATTTTGAAACTCTGGACGTTCCCCAATATTTGATCCTGCAAACACACAAATTCGTTTCATTCCGCCACCCCAAAACTATATATTGTTATGCTACAATGTAATCATACTACATATTGAAAGGGAGAGGGAAGGATGAACACGAATGAATTTCAAAGTTGGGTGGAACAATTTTATCGTGAACGCGGCTGGGCCCAATATAATTCTTTTATTCGCGTTAATTTTTTAGCAGAAGAAGTTGGCGAAGTTTCTCGCGTTGTACGCGCGATCGAAATCGGACGCGATCGTCCAGATGAAACGACGAAGAGCGCAGAGGAACTAACAATAGAATTAAAAGAAGAACTTGGAGATGTATTAGGAAACCTCATTATTTTAGCGCAAAAATATGACCTAGATTTGCAAGATATTATGGAAACACATGTGAAAAAACTTTCTAAACGATTCGAATAATAAATGAGAATTATTTTCAACTATGATATGATTATATTGTAATCATATGAAAGGGGTCTTTTTATGTTATCTCCAAAATTACGTGAAGCACTAAATGATCAAATGAATTTTGAATTTTACTCAGCCCATGTGTATATGGCAATGGCAGCATACTGTACATCAGAGAGCTATGATGGTTTTGCGAACTTCTTTCTTGTCCAAGCAGAGGAAGAGCGTTTCCACGCTATGAAGCTGTACAATTACATTAACGATCGCGGTGAGCGTGCAATCATCACTGGATTTGATCATCCAAATAACGAATACGAATCGATTTTATCTGCTTTTGAAATCGCTCTTGAGCATGAACGCGAAGTTACAAAACGTATTTATAACTTATCTGATATTGCATGGGATGAGCGCGAACATGCTACTATCACTTTCTTAAAATGGTTCGTTGATGAGCAAGTAGAAGAAGAAGCATCTTTCGATAGCATCATTCAAAAATTAAAACGTATTACAAGTGATTCAAACGCATTATTTATGTTAGATGCCGAATTAGAAAAACGTACATTTACTCCGCCTGCAGAGTAAATAAAAAAGCAATGAGCCCGCTGCTCATTGCTTTTCTTTTTTAACATAACCTCAATGATTTTACCCTCTTTTGTTTTCATTAACTCTGTTCGAATTGGCTTCTTTTAGACTTACTATAACTACAATTAATAAAACAAAAAAACATAAATCGACAGCTTTCGTCAATTTATGCTTCTTACATTGTAAAGTTGGAATAAAACAACATGTATAACCCCCAGTAAGTTCGTAGATTATAGTCATTAAAATCGAATGCTTAATAATCATTTTTATGTTAACATAGGGGTATTGTAGTATATAATATATTCAGTTGGTAAACAAAGTTTTCTACTGGACAAGTCCATAAGCTAGAGGACGCAATTAGCCTTTTAAAATTTACTATTTCAGATTCGGCGATTACTTATAGTTTATTCGAATGTTGCAACGGGTTGAAAAGACATATTCACCGGTAATAGTAACTTTAAGAGCATCTTGCCCTAAATCTTTGTATAAAGTTTTATAAATTTCCTCGAGTTGTACGGACGAAGGAACCTTGCCTGTAATGGGGAATCTTCTTTCATTCCCAAAAATTTAAGAAGTATTGCTATCGTAAAGGAGAATTGGAGATGCCAGAAACAATCACTCAAACAAAGCCTGAACAAGAATCATTACAAATTTCTGCTAACAAAGGACAGCTTGACGTACTTGATCAGCTATTAAAGCCTGAAGTTCAAGAGTCTTTAACTACATTAGTAGAACAACTTCCAAAATTAACTGAGCTAGTTAACATTTTAACAAAATCATATGATTTCGCTCAAGCAGTCGCTACTGATGAAGTATTAAAAAATGATACTGTTGGAGCGATCCAAGAACTTGCAGAACCTGTAAAAGATACAGTGAAAAGCATTGCTGCAACTGCTATTGAAGCGAAAGATCGCGCTGAAGAAAGCAACGAAGTTATCGGTCTTTTCGGCCTTTTAAAAATGCTAAAAGATCCGCAAGCACAAAAAATGTTTCGCTTTGTAAACGCTTATCTTCAAATTACTGCAGAACGCAATCATAAATAATTCTTTCTTATACAACAATTAGTAAAGACGGGGGATATCATACTATGTCAAAACAAATTGTCATCTTAGGTGCTGGTTATGGCGGACTTCTTGCAGCTTTAAATGTACGTAAACATTACAGCAAATCAGAAGCACAAGTTACCGTTATCAACCAATATCCAACACATCAAATTATTACAGAACTACACCGCCTTGCAGCAGGAAATGTTTCTGAACAGGCAATTGCTATGCCATTAGAAAAACTTTTCAAAGGCAAAGATATCGATCTTAAAATCGCAACAGTTGAGTCATTCTCAGTAGACAAAAAAGAAGTAAAATTAGCTGACGGCAATACTTTATCTTACGATGCTCTTGTAGTTGCTTTAGGAAGTAAAACAGCTTACTTTGGCATCCCAGGATTAGAAGAAAACAGCATGGTATTAAAATCTGCAAACGATGCAAACAAAATCTTCAAACATGTTGAAGAACGCATTCAAGAATACGCAAAAACAAAAAATGAAGCTGACGCAACGATCGTAATCGGCGGTGGCGGATTAACTGGCGTTGAGCTAGTTGGTGAACTTGCTGATATTATGCCAAAGTTTGCAAAAAGCCACGGCGTAAATCCGAAAGAAGTTAAACTATTGCTTGTTGAAGCAGGTCCAAAAATCCTTCCAGTATTACCGGATGATTTAATTGAACGTGCAACTACTAGCTTAGAAGCACGCGGCGTTCAATTCTTAACAGGCCTTCCTGTAACAAACGTTGAAGGCAATACAATTGATTTAAAAGATGGTCAAAAAATCGTTGCAAATACGTTCGTTTGGACAGGTGGCGTTCAAGGTAACCCTCTAGTAGGTGAATCAGGTCTTGAAGTAAACCGCGGCCGTGCAACGGTTAACGAATACCTTCAATCTACTTCTCATAAAGACGTATTCGTTGCAGGTGACAGTGCAGTTGTCTTCGGTCCAGAAGGCCGTCCATATCCGCCAACAGCACAAATCGCTTGGCAAATGGGCGAACTAATTGGCTACAATCTATATGCACATCTAGAAGAAAAAGCATTCGAAGAGTTTGCACCAGTAAACTCTGGAACACTTGCAAGTTTAGGCCGTAAAGATGCAGTTGCTATCATCGGAGCAAGCTCAACTCCACTTAAAGGCTTACCAGCATCTCTAATGAAAGAAGCAAGTAACGTTCGTTACTTATCACACATTAAAGGTCTATTCAGCTTAGCTTATTAATCTGAATGATAACCCGAATCATGTTTACCTATGATTCGGGTTTTTATTTAATCAAAATTCTCTACATAACTTATTCGACAAGAAAGTAACATGCACCTTTTAAAATTTCTAAATATACTGTCTATTTTGTTACAATTTTGTGTAGTGTAATCCTTTCTTTTTAAACGGTAAAAAACAGTTCGCTGTGCCTAGGCGGACAGTAGAAAACTGTATGTGAGGCATCCCCCTCCTTACCTCGAGGGATTCTTCAATCTTTCATTTCCGAGTTCTTCACATCTTCTGTGTTCTTCACCTGTTAACTCCAGGCTCGAGCTAGAGTGCTCTTGACGAGGCGGCAAGTTTCACTTTATGTTACGCTCTGCAAATCCACTCGCACTTCTAGTAAGAAGTTACTTTGTCACAGGGCTTCAATCTTAGAATTTCTCCCCCAAGTGCCTGTCAGCTACCAGGCGACTTGGTTCTTATGAGCAGTGCCCAGCTAAGCTGAGTACACAACAAAAAAAGCAATGAGCCCGCTGCTCATTGCTTTTCTTATTTTTATAGCATAACCCCAACGATAATCGCTGATAGAATACTTACTAATGTTGCACCGTATACAAGTTTTAATCCGAAAGAAGATACAACATTTGCTTGTTTTCCATCGATACTCTTCGTTGCACCTGCGATAATTCCGATAGATGAGAAGTTCGCAAATGATACAAGGAATACAGATAAGATACCAACTGTACGAGCTGATAAGCCACTCGCTGCTTTTCCTAAATCAAGCATCGCAACGAATTCGTTTGTTACTAATTTTGTTGCCATAATTTGTCCAGCTGTTACCATCTCAGATGCTGGAATACCCATGATGAACGCTAATGGTGAGAATACATATCCTAAGATTGTTTGGAATGTAATACCGAACACAGAATCAAATAGACCGTTAATTGCTGCCATCAATGCAATGAATCCGATTAACATTGCTGCTACTGTAACTGCAATTGAAAATCCTAACATAATGTACTCGCCTAGCATTTCGAAGAACGTTTGATGCTTGTCCTCTTGTAACTCTAAAATATCATCCTCTTCACTTACATCGTAAGGATTTAAAATGTGAATAATAACAAATCCACTAAATAAGTTTAAAACAAGTGCTGTTACAACATATTTAGGGTCAAGCATTTTCATGTAAGAACCAACGATTGACATGGAAACCGTTGACATAGAAGATGCACAGAGTGTATATAAACGATTTTTTGGTAGCTTACTTAGTTGATCTTTTACTGTAATAAAAACTTCACCTTGGCCAACAATTGCCGCTGCTACTGCATTATAAGATTCTAATCTTCCTAAACCATTTACTTTACTTAATAAAAATCCAATTGCTTTAATAATAATCGGTAAAATTCTAAGATGTTGCAGAATTCCAATTAACACCGCTAAGAAAATAATTGGAAGTAATACAGAAAGGAAAAATGTGAATTCTCCTTTATTTACCATCCCACCAAATACAAAGCTAATTCCAGCGTCCGCAAATTTTAAAATTGCAGTAAATCCGTCAGAAATTCCTTTAATTAAATAGTACCCAATCTGTGTATTTAGTAAGAAATATGATAATCCTAATTGAATAACTAGTAGAATAACAATTGGCTTATATTTAATCTTTTTCCGATCACTACTTACAAGAAATGCCATTATAAATACAGCAATTAATCCGACAAGAAACATGACAAATTTCATACTTGAATCCTCCATTTTGTAGTCTAGTCTACCATGATGTACCAGTCGTCTAACGATAGACGTCTGACAATTTAGATTAAAAAAATAATTCCCTCAAAATTAAATTACCACCTACATTAGTAAGCGTTTGCATTAAGCGGAATTCTATACTGAATAATTATTGCGAAATATGAGAATGATATCAATTGGTTTCATCCATAAATTGATTGTAAGCGTTATCTTTCTAAAAAGCAATATATTTTTTAAAGGGAAAAATATACAGAAAAAAGGAACATAGACTCCCACCTCTATGTCCCTTCTCGTTACTATCCTACTTGCTTTTCTTTTTCAATCACTGGATCTTCCCAACATTCTGCATTTTTCAATCCCGGAATAGAACTTGCATGGAATACAGGATCTTTTCCTTCTTTCTTCTGCTTCATATAGTCTGTAAGTGCAGCAAATGCAAATTTACCAAGAAACGCAATCGCAATTAAATTTATGATAACCATAAAGCCCATAAATAAATCCGCTAAATCCCATACAAATTGGATCTTTGCAACCGAACCGAATACAATCATGGATAACACACTTATTCGGTATACCATCAACCATACTTTACTATTGTTTAAGAATCGAATATTTGTTTCTCCGTAATAATAGTTACCAATTAACGCACCGAATCCAAATAGGAAAATAAAGATAGCAAGACACCCTGATGCCCAAGAGCCGACATGTTCACTTAATGCTGCTTGTGTAAGTGCAATACCATTTAGCTCTGGTTGTTTGTATGCATCAGAAAGTAAAATAATAAATGCTGTGCTTGTACAGACAATCAGTGTATCCGTTAATACGCCAAATGCTTGAATAAGTCCTTGTTTCACCGGATGGCTTGTTGTTGCCGTTGCGGCAACGTTTGGCGCACTTCCCATACCAGCTTCATTTGAGAATAAACCACGTTTAACCCCATGCATGAGCGCTGCACCGATTGAACCGCCTGCTATTTGTTTAAAGCCAAATGCGTTTTGAACAATAAGAGAAAGAACTTCCGGCATTTTTGTTATGTTTGTAACTATAACAAATAATGCAATACCAATGTATAAAACTGCTAGAAACATCACCTTGTATTCAGCTATTTTTGCAATACGCTGCACACCGCCAAAGATAATCCCAGCGAAAGCAACAGCCATAATAATTCCTAAAGTTAAACGATCTGTACCAAATGCGTTCTCAAAAGCAATTGTAACAGTATTTGATTGGACAGAATTGAATACAAGACCGAAAGTGATCGTAATTAAAATGGAGAATAATACTCCCATCCAACGTTTGTTTAATCCTTTTTCCATATAATAGGACGGACCGCCACGGAAACCACTTTTATCTTTTACTTTATATATTTGCGCTAACGTACTTTCAACAAAGCTGGATGCTGAGCTAATAATAGAAATAATCCACATCCAAAATACTGCTCCAGGACCGCCTAATGCAATCGCAATCGCAATTCCTGTGATATTTCCCGTTCCAACGCGAGCGGCCATACCAATACAGAACGCTTGAAATGGGGAAACTTCATCTTTAGAACCAGCTTTTCCTTCCATTAACACACGGACCATTTCCTTTAACATTCGAAACTGTACAAATCTCGATTTAAATGTGAAATAAATTCCGCCAGTAACAAGCATAATAATTAACAATTTAGACCATAGAAAGTCATTTGTTGCTCCTAATAGACCCGTCAAAAATTGTTCCATATCATCACCTCATATCAAAGTTTAGTAGCCTAATCCATATAAAATAATCTTATTTTTCCGACATAAATAAACTCGCCTCATATACACATGTAACCGTACAGCTAACAACTGCACCATCATGCTTGTTCCGTATGCCGAATTTTTAAATTGGACTTATATATAACGCTCAAGCCCAAATGCATTCTTAATTCTTACAAGCAACTGTAACTGTATTTGCTTGTACATAGTTGAAAATTAGTCCATAACTAATTGTAATTAAGATGGAGAATAATGCTCCCATCCAACGTTTATTTAAACCTTTTTCCATATAATAAGCTGGACCACCACGGAACCCACTGCCATCTTTAATTTTAGGAATTTGCGCTAATGTGCTCTCTACAAAACTTGAAGGTGCTCCAATAATCGCAATTAACCACATCAAAAATACCGCACCTGGACCTCCCATGGAAATCGCTAGTGCTACCCCTGCTAAGTTCCCGATCCCGTGCAGACTGCAGAACTCATACAGAAAGCTTGGAAAGAAGAAACGTTGCCTTTTTTACGCGTTTTTCCTATCAATCCATCCGTCATTAAACGCTTCATTTCCCCTAGGTGACGAATTGGAACAAACTTAAGTTTAAAAGAAAAATAAAGGCCTAAGCCAATTAACATCGCAATAATTACATAAGTCCATAAAATATTATTCGTTGCCCCAACAAATTTTTCTAAAATGCTAATCATGTTGTCCCCCCCTTTTTCCTTACACAAATTCAATTGTAATTTAAATCCCTTCAAAAATCAACAATTTTCGACAAAACAACAATTTCATATGACATTACCTCTCGAATTCTCCGTTTTCCTTCAAAATACTCTAAATTGCAAACGCTTACAAGAAAAACGTTATGTCACATTTTCTAACACGGAAATATAATCCATTAAAAAAGCACAATTCTCTCTATCCGAATTGTGCTTTTTGATATGATTTTATATAAGTCGCTGCGCGGTAGGAAAAGACTCTGACCGCTCCTATACATAGCCAGTAAAATGCTTTTCTGCTCTTTTTCATAAAGTGACTAAGTAGTTATCAAATTTCTTCTCTCGATAAATCGGTTAACAGTCTAATATTGTATTTTAGAGCCTACAATACAATATTAGACTGTTAAAAAATATAAGAACTCCATTATTTTCATTTAAATGATATTAGCTACAATCATCTTCGTACGACTATCTACTACTTCATAATAAATTTCTAACCCTTTTCGAGTACCTGCGACGATCTTAGCAGCTTTCAACTTAGCTAAATGTTGACTAATCGTACTTTGAGGCATTCCTAATTTTTCATACATTGTCGTTACATTCGTAGGGCCTTTTGTAAGCAGTGTTTCTACTAAGCATAAACGTACAGGATGTGCCAATACCTTTAAGATCCCAGCAATACTTTCATATTTTTCTATCATTTACCTCTTCTCCTCTTATATATGTGTTTATAACCTTCCTCTTTATATTATTCGAAGGGACATGTGATTTTATGTCCGTCGTTTTAAAAAAATTTTAGAAATTAAAAATCCCAACGCTTATACTAACTCGAAGCGTTGGGATTTGTTATTATTTTTTATATTTAGAAGGTGTTGGCGCTTCCCAATTTACTAACAAATCAGGACTCGCTTTTTCTTCTTCACGCTCTAAAAGAACTGTTGCATCTTGGATTGCAGGGGTACCTTTATATTTAATGGCTTGTAACTTCGAAAGGTTTGCAACAACTTTAAAACTAAATTCGCCTTTTTTTGTTGCTTTTGGAATTAAAACACGAAATTTTTCTCCTACGTTAAACTGTGTTTTTGCTTCACCATTTTCATTTACAAACTTTACGCCTTCAGGTGCATTCGTTGCTTGCACTTGATACGTACCTTTTTTTGCATTTGTTTCTACTGTATATAAATCGGTTTCAAAGAAATCATTTTTTAACGTTGCTGTTTGCTTTTCTGTCGGAGTCACATTCATCGTAATCTCTTGCACTTCTTGACTTTTCTGTGCATTCGCAATAATTTCTTTCACTGCTCTTCCTACATTTTTATTGCGATGCTCTAAATCATTGATATCGATTTGCTTCAGCGCATCCCATACAGCTAACTGCGTTGCATAATGCGCTTCTTCCCAAGTCGATACACCGAGTTCTTGTGGACTTTTTTGTGGATACCCATTAAGTAATACACGATATACTGCAACATCCGTTTTTCCTATTTCAGGTAAATCCTGGCCACTTGGCGATTTTAAATGCACATTTAAACAAAAGGCAATTTTTCCATCAGCTGTTTTAATGAGCTCAGTTCGAATTGGTTTCTTTAAAGATTTACTATAACTCCAATCCATTTGATATTTCGTATGATCCATTACTTCTGCAAATGCCTTTTCAAGCGGAAAAACGAGATTTGTTATGATGAATAACGCGCACACTAAGGCAATCCACAACTTATATGGTTGTTTTAAAATCATGCTTACAACTCCTCTTTAGATTGTATAAGGAAAATAACAAATTTAATATCTTTAGTATTTAATTGCGAGACGTTTTTATGCATGCTTTCTCATACAAAGTAAATCATTCCGTATAGTAATGAGTACATATAATTGGGTGAAACTAAAAAGAATACATAGTAATGGATGGTGATCACAAATAGAACAGCACTTAAATTATGTCATATCACATTATGGATATTTCGGACTAATCATGGCGTTAGTGGGAGGAATTATCGGATTACCGATACCAGATGAAACGCTATTAACTTTTGTAGGATATTATATATATCAAGGGAAAATGAACTTCTTTATCGCCTTATTAAGCGCATGGTTTGGCTCTGTAGTTGGAATCTCGCTTAGTTACATATTAGGAAAAAGACTCGGGCTTCCCTTCTTAAAGAAATTCGGCCCTAAAATGCACATTACAGAAAGCAAAATTGCCCGGACACAAACGCTCTTTCAAAAAATCGGTCCCACTTTACTGATTTTTGGCTATTTCATCCCAGGAGTGCGACACGTTACTGCCTATTTAACCGGTATTTCTCGCCTGCGCATTCGAACATTTTGCCTTTACGCTTATTTAGGAGCATTCATATGGAGCTTTACCTTCATTCAATTAGGATTCGTATTCGGGAAAGATTGGCATCTCATTAGCCACTCCATTCACCGCTATGGCTTGATTTTATTAATTGCGTTAGTGGTTCTTACAGCTTTGGCTTTTCTATACATTCGCCGAAAAAAAACAAATGCAACGCACTAAAAATTTGAAAACCCATCTTCAATACAGAAGATGGGTTTTCTTATCTCTTATTTATGCGTTTTATTCGGCTTCTTTTTACCTGGATTTCCGTTACCTTGGCGCTTTTTATTACGTTCTGCTTTCTCTTGTGTATCGTGCAATTTCTCTACAAAATTACTACTGTTATCCACTGTTGTAGCCTCCTTGGTTATCGTTCTTTTGTTACTATAACCAAGGACAGATAAAATCATGAGATATTATTTTATTTTAACTTAAACACCGCACTCACCGGATTATGATCGCTATTTTCAAACTTCAGATCATTTCCATGTACATTTACGACTTCTACA
>Ga0102589_1002012_pt1 | contig 24944 bp, 34 predicted proteins | sample AraplaMF_Col_mLB_FD_76858 | JGI IMG/M metagenome (GOLD analysis project Ga0102589, IMG submission 76858) | Arabidopsis root microbial communities from the University of North Carolina, USA - plate scrape MF_Col_mLB | ecosystem: Host-associated > Plants > Roots > Endosphere | place: USA... | reverse complement strand
CTTACCTTCGTAATAGCGATATCACACGTTACCGTGAATTAATCACAAAGCTTGGCTTACGTCGATAGTCAAAGAAGCGGGAATATTCCCGCTTTTTTGTTAGGTAAAAATATATCTTCTACTCTTAATAGCTTACTTAAATTTCGGTAATACTAGAGGAAGAATATTGTGATATATTAGCCATTTACATAGAAGAATTGAATATTTTAAACTGAGAGGGGTACTTAAATGAGTCAAGAAAAGCAAGTCTTCTCGATAGATTTAGCTGGTCGTCAGCTAACAATTGAAACAGGCCAGCTTGCAAAACAAGCAAATGGGGCAGTATTAGTAAGATATGGCGACACAGCAGTTCTATCTACAGCAACTGCATCAAAAGAGCCAAAAAATGTAGATTTCTTCCCGCTTACAGTAAACTATGAAGAGCGTTTATATGCAGTTGGAAAAATCCCAGGTGGTTTTATTAAACGTGAAGGTCGTCCAAGTGAAAAAGCAATTTTAGCAAGTCGTTTAATTGACCGACCAATTCGCCCACTTTTCGCAGATGGCTTCCGTAATGAAGTACAAGTTGTCAGCATCGTTATGAGTGTTGACCAAGATTGTTCTTCTGAGATGGCAGCTATGTTAGGTTCTTCATTAGCGTTATCGATCTCAGATATTCCATTTGAAGGTCCGATTGCTGGTGCAACAGTTGGTCGTATCGATGGCGAATTCATTATTAACCCAACAGTTGAACAGCAAGAGAAAAGTGATATTCATCTTGTTGTAGCGGGTACAAAAGACGCGATTAACATGGTAGAAGCAGGTGCAGATCAGGTACCTGAAGAAACAATGTTAGAAGCAATTATGTTCGGTCATGACGAAATTAAACGTTTAATTGCTTTCCAAGAAGAGATTGTACAAGCTATTGGTAAAGAAAAAGCAGAAGTAGTGCTTTATGAAGTTAATGCCGATCTTGATACAGTTATTCGTGAAATGGCAGAGAAAGATATGCATGCTGCAATTCAAGTGCATGAAAAACACGCGCGTGAAGATGCGATTAGCGAAGTGAAAAAACGTGTAATTGAGCATTATGAAGCACAAGAAGTTGATGCAGAAATATTAGGACAAGTAAATGAGATTTTATATAAAATTGTAAAAGAAGAAGTACGTCGTCTTATTACAGTTGAAAAAATCCGCCCAGATGGACGTAAGAGTGACGAAATCCGCCCGTTAGCATCAGAGGTAGGTATTTTATCTCGTACGCACGGTTCTGGACTATTTACACGTGGACAAACACAAGCACTAAGTATTTGTACATTAGGTGCATTAGGCGATGTGCAAATTTTAGATGGTCTTGGTGTAGAAGAATCGAAACGCTTTATGCATCATTATAATTTCCCATCCTTTAGTGTTGGTGAAACAAGACCGATGCGTGGACCAGGTCGTCGTGAAATTGGTCACGGTGCATTAGGTGAACGTGCTCTTGAACCTGTAATTCCATCTGAAAAGGACTTCCCGTATACAGTTCGTCTTGTATCAGAAGTATTAGAATCTAATGGATCTACTTCACAAGCAAGTATTTGTGGAAGTACGTTAGCGATGATGGATGCGGGTGTGCCATTAAAAGCACCAGTTGCTGGTATTGCAATGGGTCTAGTGAAATCTGGTGAGCACTACACAATTTTAACGGATATTCAAGGCATGGAAGATCATCTAGGTGATATGGACTTTAAAGTGGCAGGTACAGCAAAAGGTGTAACTGCATTACAAATGGACATTAAAATTGAAGGTTTATCTCGCGAAATTTTAGAAGAAGCATTACAACAAGCTAAAATCGGGCGTATGCATATTCTAGATCATATGTTGTCTGTGATTGCTGAACCGCGTAAAGAGCTATCTGCATATGCTCCAAAAATTATTACAATGACAATTAATCCAGATAAAATTCGCGATGTTATTGGACCAAGCGGTAAACAAATTAATAAGATTATTGAAGAAACAGGCGTGAAAATTGATATCGAACAAGACGGTACAGTATTTATTTCATCAATTGATCAAGAAATGAATGAAAAAGCGAAGAAAATTATCGAAGATATCGTTCGCGAAGTACAAGTGGGCGAAATCTACTTAGGAAAAGTAAAACGTATCGAGAAATTCGGAGCTTTCGTTGAATTATTTAGTGGTAAAGATGGACTTGTTCATATTTCTGAACTTGCACTTGAGCGTGTAGGTAAAGTAGAAGACGTTGTGAAAATCGGTGATGAGATTTCAGTAAAAGTTATCGAAATTGATAAACAAGGTCGTGTGAACTTATCTAGAAAAGTATTGTTAAAAGAAGAGCAAGAAAAAGAAGCAGCAAAAGAAGAAGCTTCACAAGAAGAAAATATACAAGAACAGAAGTAAGTAAAAAAAGCCAGGATTCCTGGCTTTTTTTGTTAAATAAAAATACATTTGATGCATAGATTTTTATTAGTGAAAGGTATAGTTTTCATGATAACGCTTAAATTAACAAAGATAAGAAGAGAATGGACTTTTCTTATTTGTATAGTTAATGGGAGGGTTTAGATGAGAACTCGTATCTTTGTATTCATAGCTATATTCTTATTTTGTATAGGCCTATGCTCGTATTCAGTGTTGGCAAATGACGATTTATATGAAAAAATTCAGAAACAAGCGAAACAGTATTCAATTGCACCACAAAATGCGATAATTGATAAGATTTGGAAGGCGACACCAGGGTATAATGGTAAAGAGGTTGATATTGAAGCATCATATAATTACATGAAGAATATAGGGAATTTTGATGAGAAGCACCTTGTATATCGGGAAGTTTCACCAAGCATACACTTAGAAGATTTATCGCCTTCTCCTATTTATCGTGGAAACCCAAATAAAAAAATGGTAGGATTAACCATAAATGTGGCATGGGGAAATGAATATCTTCCGCGTATATTAGAAACATTGAAAAAGCACAATGTAAAGGCAACGTTTTTTCTAGAAGGACGCTGGGTAAAAGAAAATTTACGATTTGCAAAAATGATCGTAGATGCAGGGCAAGAAGTAGGAAATCATTCTTATACACACCCAGATATGAAAACGCTATCTAGAACTCAGATACAAGAACAATTACAAAAGACAAATCAAATTATTGAGGCAGCTACAAATCAAAAAGTACGATGGTTTGCACCACCGAGTGGAAGTTTTCGTGATGAAGTTGTAGAAGTAGCGGCCGGGTTAAAGATGGGGACTATTATGTGGACAGTTGATACAATTGATTGGAAACGCCCTGAGCCTGAAGTACTTCTTCAGCGTGTGATGAGGAAAGTGCACCCAGGTGCAATTGTACTGATGCACCCGACATCCCCAACAGCGGAAGCGCTTAATACAATGATTTTACAGTTGAAAAAACAAGGATATAAAGTAGGTAATATTACGGAATTATTAGATGAAAAACGCATTGATTAAATACATTTACATGACATTCATGTTCAAACTTGTTATCATTAAATAATAGCAATTATTTAGAGAAACTGGCATTAGGAGGAAAGTTTTTGATTAAAAAATATACTTGTAAAAATGGTGTAAGGATCGTTATGGAGAACATACCAACTGTACGTTCAGTTGCGATTGGTATATGGATTCATGCTGGTTCTAGAAATGAAAATGAGAAAAATAATGGGGTTTCGCACTTTTTAGAGCACATGTTTTTTAAAGGAACAGAGACGCGTAGTGCAAGAGAAATTGCAGAATCATTTGATAGCATTGGTGGGCAAGTAAATGCGTTTACTTCAAAAGAATATACGTGCTATTATGCGAAAGTGCTAGATGAACATGCTAAGTATGCGTTAGATGTTTTAGCGGATATGTTCTTTAATTCAACATTTGATGAAGAGGAATTGAAGAAAGAGAAGAATGTTGTATTTGAAGAAATTAAAATGTATGAAGATACACCAGATGATATCGTACATGACATGTTAACGAAAGCAACATATGAAACGCATCCGCTTGGATACCCAATTCTAGGTACAGAAGAAACGCTTGAAACATTTACAGGGGATACACTGCGTCAATATATAAAAGATCATTATACACCTGAAAATGTTGTAGTTTCGATTGCTGGAAATATTGATGAAACATTTGTTCAAACGGTGGAACAATATTTCGGTAACTATGAGGGAACAACAAATCGTGAACAAGTACATAGCCCAATTTTTCATTTTAATAAAGTTGCTCGCAAGAAGGAAACAGAGCAAGCTCATTTATGTTTAGGATTCCAAGGATTGCAAATGGGACATGAAGATATTTATAACTTAATTGTATTAAATAATATATTAGGTGGAAGTATGAGTAGCCGCTTATTCCAAGAAGTGCGTGAACAAAGAGGATTAGCATACTCAGTGTTCTCGTATCATTCTTCTTATGAAGATACAGGGATGTTAACACTTTATGGTGGTACAGGAAGCCAACAATTAAATACTTTATATGATACAATGCAAGAAACTTTAGAGACGTTGAAAAATACCGGTATTACAGAGAAAGAACTTGTGAACAGTAAAGAACAGCTTAAAGGAAATTTAATGTTGAGTTTAGAGAGTACGAATAGTCGTATGAGTCGTAATGGTAAAAATGAATTACTTCTTAGAAAACACCGTTCTCTTGATGAAATTATTGAGAGTGTAAACAAAGTGACGAAAAAAGATGTAGATACATTGGTTCGCACTATGTTTACCAATGAATTTTCTGCAGCACTAATTAGTCCAAATGGAGAGCTTCCAAAAGGAATGAAATAAGGCGAAATAACCGTATCTCTTACGAGGAGATGCGGTTATTTTTATGTAGTAAGCTTTTTAACGTTATAAGAGATTTTGAATGTTAGGAAGAGGATTTCATTTTCTTGGTATTTTTTAGAGATATGTAGAATACGTACTTATTACAGGATGAGATTTGAGAATATTGTACGAAAGATTTTGGGTAAAGGAGAGAGTGACATGCGTTTAAGTGAATTAAGTGGAAAAGAAATTGTGGATTTGGAACGTGCGGAAAGAATGGGGATTTTAGGTCATGCTGATTTAGAAATAAACGAGAAGGATGGGAAAATTCAAGCTCTTATTATACCAGTGGGAAAATGGGGTGGTTTCAAAAGAGAACAGCAAGAAGTAAGGGTAGAATGGAGCCGGATTAAAAAGGTCGGTCATGATATGATTATTTTTGATCTTGCAAACCGTCCAGGCTCACAGTAAAAGATAACCATTTCGGTTGTCTTTTTTTTCTATTTCTAGGTAGTAATACACTACTTTCAGGCTTAGTAAAAAGCGGGAGATAAAATGCTCCCCTATAGAAGTTCAATTGGTGAAGGCTAATAATTCATGTTAATAAAAGAACACCTAATGAATATAGCTTTATTTTATAGAATTTCACATGTTTAGAAATAGTGGATGCCTTTGTTTTTCAATCACCTCTAACTCGTACGGTACATATGATGTGGAGGAAAAAGAAAAAGTAGGCGCTTTTCTTATAAATGATAGAAAAAAGAAGGTGAAGTAGGGAATGTTGACTGAGATGCACATCGCTGTCATAGGAGGAGACGCAAGACAGCTAGAAGTGATTCGTAAGTTAGTTGAACTTGATGCAAAACTTTCATTAGTAGGGTTCGATCAACTGGATCATGGTTTTACAGGGGCAGCAAAAGAGAGTATGCAAGATCTAGATTTCACTTCTTTAGATGCAATTATTTTGCCGGTAGCAGGAACAAATGCAAAAGGGGAAGTAGATACTATTTTTTCAAATGAAAAAATTGTGATTACGAAGGAACAAGTTGAAAAAACACCAGCAAGCTTTACTATATATTCAGGAATTGGTACACCGTATTTGGAGAATATTGTAACTACTACAAATCGAAAACTTGTGAAATTATTCGATCGTGATGATGTAGCGATCTACAATTCTATTCCAACGGTAGAAGGAACATTAATGATGGTTATTCAAAATACAGATTATACGATTCACGGTTCGAATGTAATGGTTTTAGGATTTGGTAGAACTGGAATGAGTGTAGCTAGGGCTTTTCAATCACTAGGAGCGCATGTCAAAGTAGGAGCAAGGCGCTCGGAACATATCGCTCGTATTTCAGAAATGATGTTTTCTCCTTTTTATATGCATAACATCGAGGAGGAAGTAAGTGATATTGATATTGTTATTAACACAATTCCACACCTTGTTGTAACAGCAAGTGTCATTTCACGGATGCCGGCGCACACTTTAATTATTGACCTAGCCTCTAGACCAGGTGGCACGGACTTTCGCTATGCAGAGAAACGAGGAGTTAAAGCATTGCTAGCGCCAGGTCTTCCCGGAATTGTTGCACCGAAAACAGCGGGGCAAATTTTGGCGAATGTTCTTTCTCAGCTATTAACAGCAGAGATGGTTGCAAGAGAGGAGAATGGGAAATGAGTTTGAAAGGGAAGCGGATTGGCTTTGGATTTACAGGTTCGCATTGTACGTATGCAGAAGTTATGCCACATGTAGAAAAGCTGATTGCAGAGGGGGTGGAAGTACTGCCAGTTGTTTCATACACTGTACAAACAACAAATACTAGATTTGGTGAAGGGGCAGAGTGGATTGAAAGAATTGAGGAGATAACAGGAAATAAGGTTATTAATTCTATCGTAGGGGCAGAACCACTTGGTCCCAAAATACCATTAGATTGTATGGTGATTGCTCCACTAACAGGAAATTCAATGAGTAAATTTGCTAATGCGATGACAGATTCTCCGGTACTAATGGCAGCAAAGGCAACGCTTCGGAATGGGAAACCCGTTGTATTAGCAGTTTCGACAAATGATGCTCTTGGTCTAAATGGTGTAAACCTAATTACACCAAGAGGATGACGACAAAAAGCAAACGCTTATTTGTCGCCATCTTTAGGGAGCTTAGGGTAGATCACAAGCTTGAAATCATCGAGCCTTTGCCATTTTTCTTTCGTGTAAATAGCTTTTTTCAGAACAGACTTTAACAGGCTATTCTTTTTCATTGGATCATCTGTTTTGAAATAAAGATCTAATACATGCTCTACTTGAGGAATCTTATCTTTTTTTACGCGTTCCTTTGTTATTTCAGTATTAATTTCCTTTTGGAGGTTCTCCATCATGTCAGTAATTTCATTCATGCGATCTGATACAACATTAGAACGTTCCAAAAACATATCAACCGTATAAACGCCTCGTTCTAATAAATCGTGTAAATTATTTTTTTGCTTTTGAACATCTAATAATTCTTTTTCAAGCTTGCGTAATGTAGCTTGATTTATTTTTATTACTTGCTTTTCTTTAGAAAGACTGTCTTGAATATTTTTAGCAAAATCAGCTTTGTAATTGATATACCATTCCTTTAAAGCCTCGAGTAAACGTCTTTCGATTAATTCTGTATAGCTTGATTTGTTTTCACAACCACGGTGTTTACAATCCATTGTCTTTTTTCGATTCTTTGGATACCTTTGCACCATGCTGTATCCGCATTTCCCACATCTGATAATTCCGGCTAGGGGATTCTTTAATCCATTCGTATTATAAGGAACGTGATATCTTGTATTTAATTTCTCCTGTGCTTTTTCAAATAAACTTTCTGAGATAATCGAATCATGTTTTCCATCTGCAATAATCCATTCTGATTTATCTTGTCTAGTGCAACTACGTTTCGTTGCATCCGGACGTTTCACTTCTTTTCTTTTTTGCCACGTTACTTTTCCGATGTAAATATTATTTTTTAACATATCTAACACGCTGTATGGATTCCAGTCGTTCCCTAATTTACTTTTATAGCCAAGCTGATTTAATTTGTTCGTAATCATGGAGGCTCCCATATCCTCATTTGCATACCATTCAAATATCATTCTGACAACAGAGGCTTCTTCTAGATTAATCGTTAACGTACGCTCACGCTTATTTAAGCGATGGATATCGTATCCGTATGGTGCGTGCGTACCAAGGTAATTGCCAGCCTCTACACTTGCAATACGACCACGTTGCATCCGGCGGGTAATAATCTTTAACTCTTTACGCGCCATAAACGCCTCAAATTCACTGTATTCTTCGTCCCACTCATCGTTAAGGTCATAAGTCTTCCTAGGTGTCATAATCTTCGTATTGGAGCGTTTAAATGTCTCTAAAATGATTCCTTGTTCTTTCATGCCACCACGACCTAAACGGTCCATATCCATGCAAAGAACAACGTCATATTTGTTATCCTCAATTTCTTCGAGTAGTGCTAACATCTCAGGACGTTTCACTAAGCTCTCACCAGAAACGATTTCCTCACGAACAGCTAAAACATTTAAACTTTTCTCTTTAGCGATTTTCAGCAGGGTAGTGCGGTGTTTTGCTAAAGTTTCGCCTTCACCACGTGCTTCGGCTTCTAGATCAGCGCGTGATTTACGTAAGTAGATCGCGGTTCTCATAGCAGTACCTCCTGTATTCAGTATTAATTATACGAAGAGTACATGACATAAATTATAAAAATTCAATGTTTAAGTAGAAGTTATAGTTTTTATTATGTAATTAGACATGTTTGTGAAAAAATATTTTCCAAATGACAAGCTAGCAGCTGATTTTCATAATGCAACAAGTGTTGCTTCGCAGGATGAATGAAACATTGAAAGTTTTTGCAATGAGATATATCGATTCTTTTCTTGTTTCGGGGAGGTTTAATGTCCTTGACATAAAAGTAACAATACAAAAATGTAGTTTGAAATTGTTTGCTTTTGCTTCTTTGTAGCCTTAAAAATCGCAGAAGCATTAGAAAGTACTGTAGAAAAAATTTTAAAATATAACGTGCGAAAAGCGCACTTATAAACTAGTTAGAAAGAAAGGGGGAAAATATCAGCACTTCCAATGGCAGTACCAATTGATCTAAAGCATAAATATATAAAAAGCACTTCAAGAGGTGACATCATGAGCCAACAAGAGGAATATGCAGCGACTTATGAATTTGGAAAAACGAAAGTTTATGTTGTGGCTCCTGAACCTAAAACACAAAAGGAAATTGAAAACATCCTTCGAGCATATTACGAGGCTGGTTGGGCCATCATCAAAGAAATGCAAGCAAAAGAAAGTATCGAGGATTAATTCCTCTTTTTTTCATAAAAAATAGACAAGTTATGTATTCTATAAATTTTATTGTAATTCTTTGAAAACTGAATACGGAGGTGAACAAATATGGGAACAAGTATATATTGCAATTCATCGATAGGTGGATTGCTACGTAATGCTAGAGAATGTTGTGAAAGATGGACAAATTCATTCAATAGAGCCACCAACAAGTGGTCATGGGGAACAGTCCTTTGTATATAAAAGTGGAAAAGTAACTCGTATGGATGAGCGGAAAACACAGTTACTTTAATCAAATTTGAATTTTGTTCGGGATGAAAATTTAGTGAAACAAAAAGTAATGAATACAAGGAAAAATCCCTGGGGGACAGGGATTCGATAAGGGAGATATTGTTGTCGTGCAATGTCGAAATTTGGCGTATTCAACAAATTAATATTATCACGAATTTTCAGTGGATTGTGATAGTGGATGTGTCAAAAATGTGTACAGATTTCATATAAAAGCGTTATTTGTTAAGAAATGAGGAGGTGTAATAGTGAATAATTGGATGGTGATATGAAAAAAGAATCCTTTATATAAAGGATTCTTCTGGTGATGAATTTTAACCTTCATAGTCACATTCATTACAAGAATTATCTTTTTCATTACAGCAAATACAGAACGTTTTTTGGATAAATATATTCCCGACACTAGGACTGTTAGTGGTATTTGAGAAAGTAAGGCTTTCGAAATCTTCCACTTGAAATATCCGTGGTGAATCCTCTTCACTTAATCTAGCGGTAATTGGTATGCGAGATCCTCTTGTTCGAATAGTTACCTCAAAAGGGGCACTATTACCAGCAGCAGAAATCTGAATTAATGTTTTATTGTGATTTTTGGTAAAGTCTTCAAAAATAGTTCTTGAAGTGTTAGGGCGTAAGAAAAAATCTAGGGGGATATTTCCAGTTAAATTTACTCCCGAACCGGAAATTGTATGAGTCTCAACGAAACATTTATGCTCTTTTTGACTAGAATACGAGTGATATTGGTTTTTATAACACTTCTTACCATTTTCATAAAAATAATCCGCCATACGTATGTCACTCTCCTTGTTAGTTGTCCATATATATTATTTGTGAAATAGAAATGGTGCTTGGACGAAATTTAAAAAATTTAAGGGATCTATTATGTACCGAAAAGTCAGTAAAAGGGTGGGGGAAAATCAGTTGGATAAAATGGACGAAAGTGTTATTTGAATAGAAAGAGGTTAGAGAATGATAAGGTAAAAAGTTTCACAAATTATCAACTTTAAATCAATGTTCATAGTATGAAAGGTGACGGGTGAGAATATTTACGAGGGTGGGGTGAATAAAAATGTTTCCCAGTTATTTTTACAATGAAATGCGAAAGCGTCCTTTAGGTGGGCATGGTCCTGCGCAAAGTACAATTCAAGCTGTTCACCAGGCTATACAAGCACAGCAACAAGCGATACAAGCACAACAACAAGCACAACAAATGCAACAAAGTATACAACCTTACTATCATTCATTGCAATATTATTATCCAATGTACATTATGCAGTATAGGATACCTTTTTCAACGGTTCCGTATGAAACTGCATATTATTTGTAGCAAATAGTCACAGAAGACATAACTGTTCGATGGACACTTATTCATAAATAGTTTAACAAAAACGTTATTTGATAAAAAAGAGCACATGTGTGAATGTGCTCTTAGAAAGATAGCAATCTATGAGAGAGGGTCTTCATACAATAAAGTATGCTTGTCTCATTAAGGCGTGTCAAAAATAAACAAAAGCGCCACTTTGAAGCAGAATGTGAATGTTGATTCAGGAAAAGGAAAAATAAAAATAGATATTGAAAGCCAGATGAAGACCCTAATATCTTTTGAAAAACTTTTGTAGTCAGATTTTCCTTCTGAAGTGAATTTTTTATATTGTATGTTGTTTTTTGATAGCTGAGTATGTCCGTAAAAGAATAAAAACGCTAAATTTAATGAATATTTTATTTAAAAAAAACATCACAATAAAAAGAGCACCTTCGAACAGTGCTCTGTAAAGGAAAAGAATCTTTGCAATTAATTGAAAAGTTGTAAAAGGATACCGTTCAGTTTATAGCTTAGATATTATTTTTTGATTCAAAATAGCATATGAGTATTGAGGGAGAAGTGTGAAAAAACAAAAGAGCAGCTAGCAAAAGCTAACTGTTTGGTTCATGGGTAATAGAGAAAGTAACTTAATGGGTTATCTATTATATTGACGGAAGATTTATTAAATAATCATAGTGGTAATTTATTATTTATTTTAACTTAAGGCTGGTTCCAAAAAAGTGACATACCAACAAAATATAGAACTATTAAAAGGAAAATTGCTATGAAAATAACTGAAAAAATCTTTTTCATTAGTAGACCTCCTTTATGAAGAATATTAACATTTATCCAGAATTTGAACAAAATAGTTATTTAAATAAAAGAAACCCCGTTTATCTACGGGGCTCCTAAGGGTAATCGTCAAGTAATGACGTACTCGACTAATTAACCGTAACATGAACTTTTTGGAAATAATACTGGTAAATGTGTCCAAATGAATCAGGGCCGTCATTTTGAATAAAATCGTTATTTCATAATAAATAATCTAAGAGCACACATATAAGCGTGCTCTTAGATTAGAAAGGTAGATTTCTATGAGTAGAGAATCTCCATACAATAACATATGCTTGTCCAGTATAAATGTGAAAAGTTTTTAATAAAAACGCTATTTTAATTGCAAATAAAAAGAGCACATTCATGTATGCGCTCTTGGATAACGGTTGTTATATTTTATTTTAGTGCTTATCTTTCATCGGATGTATCAAATTTATCAATCAATTTAAAGATAATTTCTAGAAGAACTGTAAATAAAATGGCGAAAATCAACACGGCATGAGGGGATAATTTCACCGTTGTAAAATTAAGATTTGCTAACCCAAAATATCCGACATACATCGTAAGAAATGTACTAACAATTGAAATTGTGAATCCTAAGAAACCTAATTCTATTAGTTTTTCCTCAGATAGTTTGAATACTCGTAATATGAAAGAGAAGATTATTCCAAATATGAAAAATCCAATAGATAACGTCAATAGTGACATTATACTTGTATATTCAATGTCATTAGGCATCCATTGTTTCATTCCTACAATTATAACTGTAGGGAGAACAATAGGTAGTACCAGTGGTAACACTATTTGAAGAACTGCAAATAGTCCATTGATGTTATTTGTTTCATTGTTATTTTGATTATTCATAAAGCCTCCAAAAAAAATATAAAGATTAATATCCTAGAGGATTTTAACACAAAAGTATTAGTAAAGATACATTCAAAAATAAAGATGGATTTAAACAAAAATTTTATATTGTAATAATATACAGAGTTTATTGGGGATGGTTCTATAAATAAAAACTCTACTCTCAACGACGAGAGCAGAGTTCATGGATGCAGTTGCTGAGTTCGTGGGATGGTGAACGCCAGCAATTGAATAATATCATGATTATTCAGAAAAAACACCGAGTAAATATTTCTAACTTTTCTAATAATAGTAAATTGATGTGAAATGAATAAAATCGTTATTTACATTGTATATGTAAAAAGAGCATCTGATATAGGTGCTCCTAGAAAGAAGATTCCAATGCCTTTAAGTCTCCTTGTTTATATTGATTATTTATATGCTAGTTTCATTGTAAATGTGAAAGTCGAAATAACTGAAGTGAAATATGTATACAAAAAAGAGAACTATATAAAAGTGCTCTTTCAAGAACTTGTATTGTTATTTATTTAATACTAATAATTACTAACAAAAAGAAATTGAAGTTTGCTTACTGCTATATAAGATACAGAAAATTTACTATTGTAGGGATTGCCATGAATGTGCTTATTGAAATTGTTGTTGACCGCCCATTTGCTGTCCTTGTTGGTTACCCATTTGCATACCTTGTTGACCGCCCATTTGCTGCCCTTGTTGGTTACCCATTTGCATACCTTGTTGACCGCCCATTTGCTGCCCTTGTTGGTTACCCATTTGCATACCTTGTTGACCGCCCATTTGTTGCCCTTGTTGTCCACCCGTTTGACCAACTTGTGATTGAGCCTGAGAAATAGCTTGATTTACTTGGCTTAATGTCTGATTAGCTTGTAGATACTGTAAACCTTGATTTAATGTTTGAATAGCTTGTTGTAATTGTTGATCAGCTTGTTGCATTTGTTGTTGAGACTGTTGGCTAAATTGTTGAAGCTGTTGCATCAGTTGGTTAGCTTGTTGCAATCCTTGTTGCGGCTGTTGTTGTTGACCTTGAGATGCTTGAGATAAAGACTGTTGTAACTGCTGAATTTGATCTTTAAGACTAGTTAATTCTTGTGAAACTTCTAAATCAGCAGCTTTTCGTGCCACAGCTTCAACTTTTTTCTCTGTTCGTTTGTCCATTTTATAATCCTCCTTTTGTACCCACATAGTAGTGAGCAACATCTTTTATATTGTGCAAATTTTTGGGTTAAATACTAAATAAAAAAATAAATTTAAAATACAGAGAATTAGGAAAGGGGCATAAAGATAAAGTTTTAATTACAAATAGGACAAGCGAAATCGCTTGTCCCATGAGGAGTAAATTAACTTAGGTAGATTTTAAAAGTAACAAAATGACTCGTATTGGTAAATTGACTCATGAATAGTATGTGTGAATGGGAAAGGATTATACAACAAAATAACAGACAACTGAAAAAGTTGTCTGTTATTAAAGCCCTTGGATAACGGTGGGGAGTCCGTCAGAGAAATTATGGAAATGTCAATAGCTTTTTAAAGAGTCTGTACAAAATCAGCATTGATTATACAAAATTTGTTAATGATTTGGCAGACAACATTTTTAGTTGCCTGCCTGTGGGTCTCATGAGTTTGTGAGATTAACTAATGGCATACTCATTGAAAGAGGGAGTGAACCGCTAGTTCGAATGGCTTATGGATAGTGTGTGCAGCCTTTTTGAAAATATGTAAAAAGGATATGTCTATTTAAAAAATCAAATATAGCACAAATATAGCGTGTTCATAGGAAGATGGGTTTTTATGAGTGATGTTCTCTATACAATAACATATGCTTGTTTCGTTTAAATGTGTCAAAAATCAACAAAAACGCCATTTGATACTGAAATTATCCACTATAAAAAGAGCACTATATACGTGCTCTTATCAGGGCCTCAGAGAGTGGAATGTGGCACACATGATAATATATGCAAGTTACTCATCAAGGTGTAAATATCTAACAAAAATTTCATTTTATAAAAAACATCACAATAAAAAGAGTACCTTCGAACAGTGCTCTTTAAGAGGAAATAAGCCTTGGAATCAATTGAAAAGTTGTAAAAGGATACCTTTCATTTTAATGCTTAGATATTATTTTTGATTCAAAATAGTATATGAGTATTGAGGAAGAAGTGTGAAAAAAACAAAAAAGCAGCTAGCAAAGGCTAACTGCTCGGCTCCAATGGGGGAATGGAGAAAGATTATATCTACAGTATTTGCGGAATATTGAGTTTTATTCAGGGAGGAAGAGAGAAAGTTATGTTACATATTTGATGAAGAATTCTTTTATTAATAGTAACGTTCCCAAAAGAAACAAGATTTCAATCGTGAACCAGAACATACTTTTTTGTGGATTTTTAAATTCCATCATTACGGAGAAAAATAAATAACTTGCAATGAGCATGATAATAAAGAGACGGATTATATCAGACATTTATAGCACTCCTTACAATTAACCACTTGTTACGTCTTCTCATTACTATTGTTACAGCAAAATAGAAAACAATCAGGGCCACTGCTGTAATAGCAAAATATTTAACATAGGGGCCAGCTACTTCGTTTATATTCTCCCACTTTTCTACAAGCTTCCAACCTAGATATACAAATAAGGCCGACCAAGGAATAATTGCAAGCGTAGTAAGCGTAATAAATCTAAAAACACAATAACAAGGAATGTGAACAAGCATATATTCATACAATTGTATGGATAGTTCGTTTTCAATATGTTATCCCATAATTTTTCAAGAGAAAGCACTTAATTTTTGGGAGTGCTCTCTTTCACATTTTAAGAAGGACAAGCATATATTGGAGTATGGGACAAGATCTCCAAGGTCCTATTCAATACTCATTGAAAACTCCTACACATTTGGGCATCTACTGACGTGGATGCTCTTTTTATTGAACAAAATGGGCGCATACTCTATCGTAAATTCTTGTGGATGTTAGGGCGCGGCGGTGATAAAAACGGTCTAATGTCCGTTATTATCCACTTTTTAATCAGTGAATTGCATGGTATTCCAGAATATAATACTTCTGTTGTTGCAAACAGTGAAGAGCAAGCAGAAACAAGCTCTGATGAAGTAAAGAAAACTGTTCGCAGACATGAAATTTTGAAAAAAAGCTTTTAAAGCAACTGAAACACAAACGACTTCGAAGGCTACTGGAAGTATAGTGAAGTTTAGAACATCAAACGGAGATACGAAAGATAGTCTTCGTGATGGTGAGGTTCTGATGTGCGCTTACGTGAATTTTCTACAACGAACTCAAAAGTAGTAGGTGTACTAGAACAAAAAGATTACGAGATTGATGGTCGTGAAGGTGATTGGGTTCATGTAAAAGATCGCGGATGGATTTATTTTGGTGAGTATATTCGTTGGGTTAGATAATACAAGATCTATCCTTAATTTAGGGTGTTTTTTAGATACTACTAACAATGGTACATTATATCAACCTCACATGTATAGGTTATACAAGTATGAGTTGTTATTAAGAATCACTTTTTTGTTCTAAACATATAGTTTATAGAAGTAATCTTTATGTACAAGGGGTGGGTAGATTGGATAGAAAAGTAAGAAAAAATGATTTTGTTTCCGGATTTGTACCACATCATAACCATGGATCTGTTGATTATACATCCGTGGCAGATGGTCATGTACATCAATGTTTGGATGTAACATCACCACCAATTCCGACGCAAGAGGGAGGACATATTCACTATACAGAAGGATATGTTCTATTTGAGGATGGGCACACCCATTATTATAAGGCATACTCAGGACCAGCCATTCCTGTTGGAAATGGAATGCATGTTCATTATTATGATTTTTACACGACTGAAGATGATGGGCATAAACACCATGTTAAAGGAGTGGATCAACCTGCTCCAGGGAATAAATAAAAATTATAATACAGCAATTACTATCCAAAAAGGGCATTAGAGATGTCCTTTACTTAAAAATCATAAAGATAAATAAAACACAGGGAGGATTAAAATCCCCCCTGTTGTAAAATCAGACTATCCTCTTAATACTCTAAATGCTGCTCTTATTTTTCTAGCAAATTCTAATGGTGGTTCAATAGATTCAAAGTGCATATACATTGCCCGTGGTTCGTCAAATAACCAGTGATTATGAATCGCTGTAACTATAATATCTCTTTTTCTAAGTTCAGTTAATAACGGGTTAATTTCTTCTTGTAAAAGCACAGTTTCTCCTAAATTTAACGCATTACCTCTACTATCCAGATCTTCAAATGAAAAAAATTGAGGGTTTACAAGTGGAGACCTTGTTCTACGTCCAAGAATCGTAAATCTAATATTACGAAACTTTTGTACCAAACATACTCCCTCCGGAGTGACTGATCCCTCTCCACCTAAGATTCTCGCAAATTCATTACATAATTGACTGCTAGATGAACATCTAGATTCGCATGAATGATAATCATCTGAATACATAAAATCCCTTCTTTCCATATATACGTAGTGTTAGGGACAAGCAATTCCCTATAATAAAATATTCATACTATACGGAAAAGGTTTGGACTATTTATTTACTACTAATGAGATTAAATACTATAATCCTTACATAATTATTTATTAATACTTATATTTTCATATTCGGACTAAAGAAAATCCTTGTTTTTTACCCTTTTTTTAGGTTCTGTCCTTCGCTTTTTATTTGAATATCTCTAATTGTTTTATTTATATTTAAATAGAACACTAAATAAGAACTGTCTGTGCTAATTGTTCCATACGTTGCAATAGGATCATAACTCATGAAAAGACCTCCTTGAAATAACACCTAAATCATACCAATCTCATGCAACAACTGTAAATATTACATTCCCATAAATCCGTGATTAAGGAGTTGCAGAAACTTATTTTTAAAACTCCAATCAAGTTGAACTCTTCGTTGTTAGACAAAAATAAAAATCACCTCATTTGAAGTGATTTTTATTATGATAACACTCTACTCTGACAGGTTTTGTTACTAAATTTATCTCCCAACCTTTTCGATCGTTACATCCATTTTACATTCCTCTGATTCCTTTAATGCATTTTTTAGTAAATCTAAAAAAGAGGTTCCTTGAATAGTATGATAGTTTGCTAAGTTAGTTATTTTAGCAGGAATTTTATCTCCATAAGGTGGTTTTTTTGTTATATCTTCAAAATCCCATATTACCTCTGATGGAGGGATTTTGCTCAATTTTTCTCTAATTTCTTCCACGTTTTTTAATGCCGCAGACACATCCTGCCATTTTAATCTTTCAAAATATAAATCCTGCATTAATAAAGGGTATTTAGTTCCCCAACCATCAGGCTCACAGTGGTATGACACTGTTGAGAAAAAACTGTGTAGAAAGTCAGGGTGTCCTGCTTCATAAAAAAACATATCTACAGAAAATCCTACTGCCATTTTTATCAGTCCTCTTTTATAATTTTTATTTCAGGTAATGCATTAGCTTTTTTACTTATTTCTGTTCTAATTTCTTTCAAAATTTCATTAGAAACAGTTTGTCCTCTTATTGTGGAGGTAATTTTTCGTAAAAAAAGACGCAATCAAAAGAGAACACCTCGGATGAGTAACAATGAACGCATTTTAACTATATCACAAGATATTACCTTTAACTGCCAATTTACATATGATAACAAAATAGTTAATAGGAGATGTAATCGATGTTAACAAATCTGTTTCATGTATTATCAAAGTACCAGCAGAATCAAAAGAATACACATTTTTATTCCACAAGGATTCAACTTTTATGGGGTCGGTATTTTTATTAGAAGATGAGAGGCAGTGTAGTTTGATGAATGAGGAGATAGTTACTAAAACAGGTGCAATTACATCGGAGCAACTCAAGAGGGACTTTTTTGGAGATTTAAAAGGTTGGGTATGGATTACGGTTGATGACGTGGGTTTATATAGAAGAAAGCGACAGATCAAGAGGTAGCTATGTATTGTTATGTAAAAGAAAATTTAGCTGATAAAGTGAAAGTCCCTCTCGAGTGAGGGGGACTTTTGTTTTTAGATTATGATTAGTTGTTAATCGAATATAATTCAATTTAATTTAATACGACAAGTATTAACTAAATTTTTTTGATTGTTTTAATTCTATTTTTATTTATAACTTCTATCTACAGCTTTCATCAGTTCCCAATCATTTCTTAATTCTTTTTTCTTTGTGTGTATTTCATTAATACCGTGGTTCAATTCTTTACGTAAGGTCCCTAAATCTTCCGTCGCTTTTTTTCCCGCACCATTTTGTGACCAACCAGCTTGTACGAGGTTATAAATGTCGTTGATACGCTCTTGATTTTCATTTATATATGTGATTAATTTGTTTAAGCTTTCAAAAGCGTCTTCTATATGTTCTTCGTTAAAGTACATTTGTCTCATTTTTTTATCCACCCAAATCCTTGGAAATTTTCGTCCGCATTTTTATATTCGTCCGCCTTTTTCTTAATAAACTCTGCAACTTCTTGAGACTTTAAAGCATATACTCGGCTAGTCTGATCTAAAAGGTGATAAAGTTCATTTATTCTATTTTCCATACGCTGACTCTTTGTTGATTTTAGAGACTGTTTTACTTCGTCAATTACCCGTGGGATATGGTTTCGGAAGGCTTCTGCGCTCTGTTTCATTTCGTTTGCTGACTTCTCTAGATATTCCATGATAACTTTTACCTCCCCGACACCATTAATAGAATATCTCGGAGATTGATAAATTTCTTTTCCTGTACTAGCATCTATCAATTTATTATCTATATTTCCGAATTTGTCATAATGATAATTGCCTAATCCATGAAAATCTTTATCTTTTGAGACAGAGTCGCTGAATCTATCAATCATATGAAAACCATAGTCATCTGTAGCTGTTTTAAAATCCGAATCAATCATATATGTATCGCCAATATGATTTTTATCTTCCCATAGAAAACCACCAGAAATAGAATCCTTAGGGTTAATGTAATTCGTTATTTTTCCTTTGTATTCTCCTGAGTCCACCTTTTCTTGAATTTCTTTTGGTAACATATCATAAACACCGGGAGCAGAATAAGTTATTGCAGGCACATCGCACATCGCTGCAGCATATTGAGCATTTGCACCACCTAACGAATGACCTGTGACTGTTATCGTAGCTTCACCGCCATATTCCTTTTTTACTATTTCTAAGAGAGACGTTGCTTGCGTAAATTGATTTGGTGCTACTACTTGAGTTTTATCAGATGGATCTATTTTCTCCCCATCTTGTAAAGGTTTGTCACCTTTGAATATATACTTAAAATCTGTCAAATAATCTGGTCCTGCTCTGTCTATTGATTTACCACCCTCTGTACCTCTATAGGATACAACAACTTCTTTAGTTTGCTTATTGTAAAAAACTGTTGCATCAAACCCAGTTACAGGGTCATGTAATGTTGCGCCTTCGGGATGGATTGGTATCCACTTTTCATCTCCTCTCCCATCGTTAGCAACTATCACTCTCTCTTTTTGATATGCTGCGTCAGACAAACTATTATAGGTTTTATCTGAGATCCTATTCCTCATAATATTCCCCCTTTTCTAAATATTACTATTATAATTATAATAGTAATGGAGGTGATAATAAATGAAAAAAATCTTATTAATTACATTTTTGTTAATTTTAGGGATTAGCTCATGCGCCGTCTATAAATTTTATAAAGTGACACATCCCTATAGTGAGCAAGAAGAAAACGAGATTAAAGAAAAAGCATCGAAAGCAACTGTCGAGTATTTTAAAACAAAGAAAAATTGGGATATTACCGTGACAAAAGTAGAATTTTCAGCGGATATTACTAGTAGCTCGATTACTGTTGATGGCTATGTGACTGACGACAAAAAGAAAGAAGTATATGCAAGTGTAGACTATAGAAATGATTATGAAGTTAAATACGCGAGTGATTAATTACTCTAAATGAAAATTATTTTTACTACATAATACTTAATTATAATTAAAAAACAATCTATTTATTAATATAAAAATATCGAAATTCAGATGAAGATAAACTATGTTTTTTTATCATCACCTGAGTTGCATCACTTTACAATTGGAAGGCACATACAATTCCTTTATTCTAATTACTTTTATATTAATTAGGGTAGTATAGAGGAGATAATAAATGAAAAAAGTCCTATTCGTTATATTTTTGTTAATTTTAGGAATGGGATCGTGTACTGTTTATCAATTTTATACAGTAACACATCCCTATAGTGAGCAAGAAGAAAACGAGATGAAAGAAAAAGCATCAAAAGCGGCTATTGAATATTATAAAAAAGAGAGGAACTGGGATATCACGGTAACAAAAATGGAATTTTCAACGGATATAAATAGAAGTTGGATTTATGTTTATGGTTATGTATCTGGGGATAAAAAGAAAGAAGTGTTTGCTCGAGTAGAATATCGTAATGATTATGAAATAGATAGTACGAGTAATTAAACTTTCTAATCAAGAATTACTTTTTCTGTTTAATAATTAATATATTTCTATATGAGTGTACAATTAGTGACGCTCATATGAAAATAACAGTTTTTTTAGTTTCATGTTAGATGTCTATTATATTTATTTCTTAATTTAGTAATACTCAATTCTGCTACATCTCTCCGTAATTTTATAGATTTGGTAATATAAGTTATAATGAGAAACAGGGGGATTATAATTCGGAATTCGCTTAAAATTATAACAATTGTCGAAATTATTCTTATCAGTGTTGCAGCCTGTACTGTTATTAAATTAAGACCGATTATAAGCCCTATAACATCTATGTCCCCTGAAGAAAGGCAAAAAATAAAAGACAAAGCTGAACATGCTACTATTGATTATTTTAAAAAAGAAAAAAATGTTGATGTTATTGTTACAGACATGGAATTTTCAGGAGAGTTAGGTGGAGGTACAATTTTTGTTAATGGACATTATTCTAATGATGAAACCAAAACATTTGCTGTTACTGTTTACTGGAAAGATGATTATAGAGTCCAAGAATAGTAATGCAGAAAAAAAGAGACCTAGATTAAGGATGGCACTGGAAAAGTGATTGCTTTGAAAAAATAATGTGCATTTTCTCGATATGTTGAAAAAGAAAGGGGTTTGTCACCTGTATATAGAAGGTGATGGAGTCCTTTTTCAGGGACCTCAGATTAATAGGGCTCTTTTATATTTTTCTTCTTTATAATGGATTAAGGGTGATAAACGAATGAAAAAGGTAATAATCGTTATTGTTTTGGTAGTTTTTGGTATAGGGGCGTATCTTGCGGTTCAATATAACAAAGCGTTACATCCTTACACCGCACAGGAAGAAAAGGAAATGAAAGAAAAATCTTCACAAGCTGCTGTTGAATATTTTAAAAAAGAAAAAAATTGGGATATTAAAGTTACTAAAGTTGAATTTTCTGGATCTTTGGGAGGTGGTTCTATTTTTGTACATGGATATGTTAAGGAAAATCGAGAAAAGGTATCTGCAACAATAAAGTATAATAAAAATTACGAAGTATCTGGAGTAACTGTAAGCGAAAAACTACATAATATGGAAAGTGGAAAAGAGTGAAAATTTCATTAATTACATATAATTTGTGATTTTGGTAAATATCATCAAGCAAAAAAGTTAACTGAAATTAGTTAGCTTTTTTGCTTAGCTCTATATGTTGTGCTAGACAACTCTTTATAGGTTTTATCTGAGATTATATCCCCTATAACGTCCCTTTATTTCTGAATATTTAATATTATAATGGTAATGGGGGTAATAATAAATGAAGAAAATCCTATTAATTACATTTTTTTTGATTTTAGGAATGGGATCGTGCGCCGTCTATAAATTTTATAAAGTTACACATCCCTATAGTGAGCAAGAAGAAAGCGAGATTAAAGAAAAAGCTTCAAGAGCAGCTGTCGAACATTTTAAGAAAGAGAGAAATTTGAATATTACAGTGACGAAAGTAGAATTTTCAGCAGATATTTCTAGAGGCTGGATTGATGTTTATGGTTATGTAACTGAAGACAAGAAGAAAAAAGTATATGCAAATGTGGAATATAAAAATGATTATAAAGTTGAAGGTTCGGTTGATTAATTATTTTAAATAAATATTTTTTAATACATTATGTTTATTTAGAATTAACAGCACTGCTTTATTAAGATGAGAATATCGAAACTCAGATGAAGAAAAAATTTATTTGTTATCATCACTTTACAATTGGAAGGCACATACAATTCCTTTATTCTAATTACTTTTACGTTAATTAGGATAGTATAGAGGTGATAATAAATGAAAAAAATACTATTAATTACGTTTTTGTTGATTTTAGGGATTGGGTCGTGTACTATTTATGAATTTTATAAAGCTACACACCCCTATAGTGAAAAAGAAGAGAAAGAGATAAAAGAAAAAGCATCGGAAGCAGCTATTGAATATTTTAAAACAAAGAAGAATTGGGATATTGTAGTTATAAAAGTGGAATTTTCTAACGATATCTCTGGAAGCTGGATTGATGTTGACGGTTATGTATCTGGAGATAAAAAGAAAGAAGTGTCTGCTAATGTAGAATATAAAAATGATTATAAAGTTACAAGTGTTAGTTATTAAACTTTGTAATCAAGAATTACTTTTTCTGTTTTCTATTTAATAATAAATATATTGCTATTAGCGCAGTTTTTATGAAAGTGCATGACAATGATGCTTTTCATGAGCTTTATTTTAGTTGTCTATTTTCTTTTTAATATGGCAATATTCAATTCTGCTACTTCTCTCCGTAATTTTATGGGTTTGGTAATATAAGTTTTAATAAGAAAGAGAGAGGAATTACAATTCGAAATTCGCTTAAGATTATAATAATTATTGGAGTTATTCTTATTGGTATGGTCTCTTGTACAGTTATAAAATTCATAGATGCAGTGAATCCTGTATGGGCGATGTCGTCTCAAGAACAACAAGAAATTAAAGATAAAGCTAAAAAAGCTACAATTGAATATTTTAAGAAAGAAAAAAATGTGGATGTTACTATAACAGATGTAGAATTTTCAGGTGAAATGGGAGGCCTAAAGGTTTTTGTTGATGGATACATCTCTAATGATAAAAATAAGGGTTTTTCTGTTGTAGTATCTTCTCATAGAGATTATAAAGTAAGCGAACTCTTTGTAGAATAATAAAGAGGCCTAGATTAATAGGGCTCTTTTTTTACTTTCCTTCTTTATAATAGATTAGGGGTGATAAACGAATGAAAAAGGTAATAATCGTTATTGTTTTGGTGTTTTTTGGTATGGGGGCGTATCTTGCGGTTCAATATAACAAAGCGATACATCCTTACACCGAACAGGAAGAAAAGGAAATGAAAGAAAAATCTTCACAAGCTGCTGTTGAATATTTTAAAAAAGAAAAAAATTGGGATATTAGAGTTACTAAAGTTGAGTTTTCTGGGTCTTTGGGAGGTAGTTCTATTTTTGTATATGGATATGTTAAGGAAAATGGAGAAGAGGTATCTGCAACAGTAGCTTATAATTATAATTACGAAGTATCTGGAGTGACTATAAGCAAAAAACTACATGAGATAGAAAGTGGAAAAGAGTGAGGAATTTATAGATTACATATAATTTGTGATTTTGCTTAGCTCTATAGTTGCGCTAGACAACTCTTTATAGGTTGTATCTGAGATTTCATTCCCTATAATGCTCCCTTTATTTCTGAATATTTAATATTATAATAGTAATGGGGTAATAATAAATGAAAAAAATACTATTAATTTCATTTTTGTTAATTTTAGGTATTGGTTCGTGTACTATTTATGAATTTTATAAAGCAACGCACCCCTATAGTGAAAAAGAAGAGACAGAGATAAAAGAAAAAGCATCGAAAGCAGCTATTGAATACTTTAAGGTAAAGGAGAATTTGGATATCGTAGTGACCAAAGTGGAATTTTCTAACGATATCTCTGGAAGCTGGATTAATGTTGACGGTTATGTATCTGGAGATAAAAAGAAAGAGGTGTCTGCAAACGTAGACTATAAAAATGATTATAATGTTACAAGTTATAATTATTAAACGTTTTAACGTTGTACATATATAATAGAAGTAAATAAAAAATATTTCTTTTTGTCATCACCATGTTGGCGTCAATCTTATGCGTTTAATGGCGACAAAACATATTTATTTTGTGCCATTTGGGCAAGATGCACCAGAGAAAAAACCAAACTCAATGGTAGCCCGTATGGAACTTCTTGAAGATACAATTGTAGAAGCGATAGAAGGGAAGCAAATACAACCTGTTGTTGTAGAAAAATTCAGATATATGAATTAAAAAACGAAAAAAAACGGACATTTTTTTATGAAACCATCATTCTTATCGCAGAATATGATAAAATTAACGTTATTAAGATTAGAAGGGGTATTTTATACTCCTTCTAATTCTAAGTATAGAAGGATTGGTATCTAGAAAGGGGCATAGTGATGGAAAAGCAAAAAACTTTTCATGTCGCTGTAGTTGGAGCAACCGGCGCAGTTGGTGAACAAATGTTAAATACTTTAGAGAAA
>Ga0102589_1002008_pt1 | contig 24976 bp, 21 predicted proteins | sample AraplaMF_Col_mLB_FD_76858 | JGI IMG/M metagenome (GOLD analysis project Ga0102589, IMG submission 76858) | Arabidopsis root microbial communities from the University of North Carolina, USA - plate scrape MF_Col_mLB | ecosystem: Host-associated > Plants > Roots > Endosphere | place: USA... | reverse complement strand
ACACCGGCAGGATGCCGATCGGCGCGCTGGCGAAACCGGCCCAGATCGGCGTGTAGCCCAGGTTGCGCTGCAGCCACAGCGGCACCAGCAGGCCGACGCTGAAGAACGCCGCGTACGCCATCACCATCGCCGCCGTGCCCGCCGCGAAATTGCGGTGGCGGAACAGGCGCAGGTTGACGATGGGATCCTTCTCGGTCAGTTCCCAGATCACGAACACCGCCAGCGCGATCACCGCCACGATGGTCAGCCATACGATCTTGGTCGAGTTGAACCAGTCCTCGTCGTTGCCGAGGTCGAGCATGATCTGCAGCGCGCCCACGCCCAGCACCAGCGTCGCCAGGCCGATGTAGTCCATCTTCGGCTTCTCAAGACGCTCCGGACGATCCTTGAGCTGCCGTCCGACCACGATGCTGGAGAAGATGCCGATGGGCACGTTGATGAAGAAGATCCACTCCCAGCTGTAGTTGTCGGTGATCCAGCCGCCGAGGATCGGGCCCGCGATGGGCGCCACGACCGTCACCATCGCCAGCAGCGCGATGGCTTGCCCGCGTTTGTGCGCGGGATAGATCGAGATCAGCAGCGCCTGCGTGACCGGATACATCGGGCCGGCGACGAAACCCTGCAACGCGCGCGCGGCGACCAGCAGGCCCATCGAATTGGCCAGGCCGCACAGCAGCGAGGCGATCACGAAGGCGAGCGTCGCCCAGGTGAACAGCTTGCGTTCGCCGAAGCGGCGCGTCATGAAGCCGGTAAGCGGCAGCGCGATGGCGTTGCTCACCGCGAAGGACGTGATGACCCACGTCGCCTGGTTCGTGCTCGCACCCAGGTTGCCCGAGATGGTCGGCAGCGAGACGTTGGCGATGGTGGTGTCGAGCACCTGCATGAACGACGCCAGCGCGAGGCCGACGGTCGTCAACGCGAAATTGGGCGGACGGAATGCGGCCTTGGGCGGTTCCGGCGTGACCGGCAAGCCCATTTCCTCTTCCTGTTGCGCGATGGTGGACATGGCGTCGTCTGGGAGGTGTGCGACACGCTGCGATGCAACGCGTCGTGGGAAGAAGGGCCGTCATTCCCGCATGGCGGGAATCCTGCGACGTTCGGGGGAGGGATCGGTCGGCAGGCCCCCGCTTTCGCGGGGATGACGGCAAAGACGGTGGAGCGTTAGCGCTTCGTGTCGATCGGCGCGCCAGCTTCCGGTGACGGAATCAGCGCGCCTGCATCGACACGGAGATCAGCCGTGGCGCGTGCCCGGCAGGTTTTCGCGGATGACCTTGTCGATCAGCTCGTTCGCATCGTTGAGCTGCTTCTCGTACGCGGTCGTGGTGAACAGCGGCTTGTCGTCCTTGCGCGCGGCGGCGAGCACGGCACCGTCCTGGTCGCGCACGGTGACGTCGACCGACGTGCTCAGGCCCAGGCGCAGCGGATGTTCGGCGAGCTGCTTGGGTTCGACCTCGATGCGCACCGGAACGCGCTGCACGATCTTGATCCAGTTGCCGCTGGCGTTCTGCGCCGGCAGCAGCGAGAACGCGCTGCCCGTGCCCATGCCGAGGGCGACGACCTTGCCGTCGTACTCGACATCGCCGCCGTAGAGATCGGCGTGCACCTTCACCGGCTGGCCGATGCGCATCTTCGCCAGCTGCGTTTCCTTGAAGTTCGCCTCGATCCAAAGCTGTTCCAGCGGAACGATGGTCATCAGGTTCACGCCCGGCTGCACGCGCTGGCCCAGCTGCACCTGGCGCTTGGCGACGTAGCCCGACACCGGCGCGACGATCGCGGTGCGCTGCAGGTTCAGATACGCCTGGCGCAGCTGCGAAGCGGCGGCGGCGACCTGCGGCTGCGTGCCGACGTCGGTGGCATCGACCAGCGCGCGGTTGCGCGTGAGGTTGCCGCTGGACGCACGCAGGCCGGCTTCGAGCACCGCCAGTTCGTTGCGGGCGTGGGCGAGTTCTTCGGCCGACACCGCACCGTTGCCGACGAGGCCTTCGCGACGCTTCAGGTCGGCGCGCGCACGCGCGACCTGCGCTTCGCGCGCGGCGAGATCGGCGGCGCCGGAATCGACCGCGGCGTACAGGCCGCGCACCTGGCGCACGGTGTTGGCGAGGTTCGCCACGGCCTGGTCGTAGGCGACCTGCGCGTCGTTCGGATCCAGGTGCACCAGCGGCTGGCCGGCTTCGACCTTCATGCCGTCGTCGGCGTCGATGCTCACCACCGTGCCCAGCGTCTGCGGGACGATGCTGACGACGTTGCCCTGCACGTACGCGTCATCGGTGTCTTCGTGGTAGCGCGCGACCAGCAGGTGCCACGCGAGCCAGCCCATGCCGGCCACGCCCGCGACGACGGCCAGGGTCAGCAGTGCCTTCTTGCGCTTGCCGTTGGATTGCGGCGCGGTCGTTGCTGCGCCCTTGGCGTTCGGATTGGGTTCGGTGGTCATGGCGTGGAGGCCTTGGCGATGTCGGAATCAGAAGAAGTCGGAGAGGTCAGGACCAGACCGCCGCCGAGCGCGCGGTCCAGGTCGATGGAGGCGGCCAGTCGCTGCGCGCGAAGCACCGTCAGCTGGCGATCGCTGTCGAGCAGCGGACGCTGCGCGGCGAGCACGTCGAGCTGCGTGCCCAGGCCGGCCTTGTAGCGCTGCGTCGCGATATCCCACGCGCTGCGCGCGGCATCGCGGGCCTGCGTGGCCGAGGCGATCTGCCCGTCGAGCGAGCGCGCCGAATGCACGGCATCGGCGACTTCGCGCAGGGACGCGACCAGCGACTGGTTGTAGTTCGCCACCGCGAGGTCGTAGCTCGCATCGCTGTTGGCGAGGTTGTTGCGCAGGCGACCGCCGTCGAAGATCGGCAGGTTCAGCGCTGCGCCACCGAGCAATTGCAACGCATCACCGCTGAAGATGTCGCCAAGGTTGCCCGCGCCCACGGCGAGCGCAGGCAACGCGACGATGTTGACGCTCGGATAGAACGCGGCCTTGCTCGCCTTGATGCCGTGTTGCGCGGCTTCCACGCGCCAGCGCGCGGCGACCACGTCGGGACGACGGCCGAGCAGGTCGCTCGGCACCACCGACGGCACCGCCGGCGTGGAGGCTTGCAGGATGGCCGGACGCACGATGTCGCGACCGCGATCCGGGCCCTTGCCCAGCAACGCGGCTAGTGCGTTGCGCGTGATTTCGATGTCGTGCTCGCTGGCCTGCATCTGCAACTGCGCGCTGGCGACGGCGCTTTCCGCGTTGCGGATCTGCAGCTGGTTGTCGAGGCCGGCGGCGACGCGCTGGCGGCCGAGCGAGAGCAGGCTGCTCGCGCGCTCGAAGTCCGCCTTCGCCACGTCGTTCGCATCGAACGCCTGCGCAAGCGAGACGTAGGTGCGCGCGATGTTCGACGACAGCGTCAGGCGGGCGGCCTGCGCCTCGATTTCCGCCGCGTGCGTCTGCCCGACGGCGGCCAGCCATTTGGCCTTCTCACCGCCCCACAGGTCGAACGTGTACTTGAACGTCAACCCGAGCATGGCGATGTCCTGGTAGGAACCACCAAGTGGAGGAGCCGCGAGGGTTTCGGGAAGCTGGACGCCCACGTACTGCGCGCTGCCGCTGAGCGTCGGCTTGCGCGCCGCGTCGGCCAGACCGGCCTGGGCGACGGCCTGGCGCACGCGCGCGTCGGCGGCGTCGAGGCTCGGCGTGCCCTGCAGCGCTTCGCCGATCAGCGCGTTGAGCTGCGCATCACCGAGCGTCGTCCACCAGTCCTGCTTCGGGAACGCGGCATCGGAGACGGCGACGCCGGAAAGCGAGCGCTGCGTCTGCAGACTGTCCGCATCGAGGGGGCGGCCTTCCGGCGCCAGCCCGCGCGAACTCGCGCAGCCGGCGAGGATGAGCGCACTCGCGAGCGCGACCGTCAAGGACGAGGCGACCTTCGAAGACACGGGCTTCAGCCCGCGGAGCGGGCGAGGGTAGGAATGGGCCATGGTCAGGTGTCGGAAAGGGAAAGGTTGTCGCGGACCTGCTCGAGCATCCGCGTGAGCTGCTCGCGTTCTGTATCGGACATGCCCTGCATCGCGCGCTCGCGCACGCGCTGGCCGCACTGGTTCACGTCCAGCCACATCGCGCTGCCGGCGTCGGTGAGGTGGATGTTCACGGCGCGACGGTCGGCCGGATCGGCTTCGCGCGCCACGAGCCCGCGCGCTTCGAGCTTGTCGAGCAGGCGGGTCATCGCACCCGGGTTCAGCTCGGCGGCGCGGGCCAGGTCGGTCACGCCGTGCGGCCCGTCGGACAGCTTCTTCAGCGCGATGTACTGGCTGAAGGTCAGCTCATGCCCGGCGGCGGCCAGTTCGTGCTCCATGCGCGACCACATAGCGTCGCGTACCTGCCGGAAAAGCAGGCCGAGCGTGGAACCGCTGCACGGATGAAGGGGGCGGGGTGTGGACATGGGGACGAATCTTGTTCGCCCGGGCAATATTTGTCAATGCAAATATTGTTTCAGCAAGTGAAACGCGCCGTTCCGGATACAACGCTGTGCTGGATGGGGAAAAGAGCGTGTCAGGGCCCCGCCGCAGGCCGAATGGTGGGGCCGCTCAAAGCCCCTCTCCCTCCGGGAGAGGGGTTGGGGTGGGGCAACGAAGCGATCCGGGTGAACGGTGATACGGGAACGGCGCTACTGGTTTTCCCTTCCGCCGTGGGCGGAAACCCTCAAGCCTGCCGGCGCAGCACCAGCTCCAGCACGAACTTGCTTCCGAAGAACGCCAGGATCAGCAGCGCCATCGCCGCCAGGGTCCAGCGAACGGCGACCGCGCCACGCCAGCCATAACGCCAGCGACCGGCCAGCAGCCCGCCGAACAGCAGCCACGACAGCACGCTCAGCACCGTCTTGTGCACCAGGTGCTGGGCAAACAGGTTCTCGACGAACAGCACGCCAGTCAGCAGCGTCGCCGTCAGCAGCACGAAACCGACCGCGATCGTCCGGAACAGCAGCGTTTCCAGTTCCACCAGCGGGGGCAGGGCGCGCAGCCAGCGGTGGAATTCGCGTCGGCGCAGGGCGCGCTCCTGCGCCCAGGACATCACCGCCAGCAGCGCGGCGATCGCCAGCGTGGCGTAGGCCAGCAGCGCCAGCCAGGCGTGCAGTTGCAGGCGCCAGTCGAGCCGTTCGCCCAACACATGCCCGTGATGGTGGTACCCGAACAGCGCCAGTGCGGCGATCGGGAACACGATCACCCCCAGAGCCGCCATTCGCCCGCCCGCGCCGACCAGCGCCGTGAGCGCCGCCATGCCCAGCCCGACCAGCGACAGCGCCGCGTAGAAATGCATGTCCGCCCCGCCGCTAGCGTGCCAGGCGAGCAGGTGCGCGAGCGCGTGCAACGCCACGCCGCCGACCGCCGGCACCAGCCACAGGCGCGACGGACGGGTCGGTTCCTGCCGCACGCCGCCGATGAGCAGGGCGGTCGCGATCAGGTACAGGACGATGGCGATGAGAACGATTGTCATCGCCGCAGTGTCGCACAGCGGCGAGACGAACCGCATGCGGCTGGTTGCGCACCGGGTCGCACGTGTCGAAGGGCTATACTTCGCGACCCGTTTTCTGCTTCCGGCCAGGTCGCATCCGCATGTTCGAATCACTGACCCAGCGTCTTTCCGGCACCATCGAGCGCCTGCGCGGCCGCGGCCGCCTGACCGAGGAGAACATCCGCGAGTCGCTGCGCGAGGTGCGCATCGCCCTGCTCGAGGCCGACGTCGCGCTGCCAGTGGTGCAGGCGCTGATCGAGCGCATCAAGGTCCGCGCGGTCGGCCAGGAAGTGCTCAAGTCGCTCACCCCGGGCCAGGCGCTGATCAAGGTCGTGCGCGACGAAATGACGGCTGTCATGGGTTCGCAGGCCGCCGACCTGAACCTCAACGTGCCGGCGCCGGCGGTCATCCTGATGGCCGGCCTGCAGGGCGCGGGCAAGACGACCACCGTCGGCAAGCTCGCCAAGCACCTGAAGGAAAAGCGCAAGAAGAAGGTGATGGTCGTGTCCGCCGACGTGTACCGTCCGGCGGCGATCGAGCAGCTCAAGACGCTCGCCCAGCAGGTCGACGTGCTGTTCTTCCCGTCCTCCGCGGACCAGAAGCCCGAAGCGATCGTGCGAGCGGCGATCGACGACGCGAAGAAGTCCTTCGTCGACGTGCTGCTGGTCGACACCGCCGGCCGCACCAGCATCGACGACGCGATGATGGCCGAGATCAAGGCGCTGCACGCCGCGGTCAATCCGGTGGAAACGCTGTTCGTCGTCGATTCGATGACCGGCCAGGACGCGGCCGTCACCGCCAAGCATTTCGGAGAAGCGCTGCCGCTGACCGGCGTGGTGCTGACCAAGACCGACGGCGACGCCCGCGGCGGCGCCGCGCTGAGCGTTCGCTACATCACCCAGCGCCCGATCAAGTTCATCGGCGTGGGCGAGAAGCCCGACGGCCTGGACGTCTTCCATCCGGACCGCATCGCCAGCCGCATCCTCGACATGGGCGACGTGCTGTCGCTGGTCGAGCAGGTCGAGCAGCAGGTCGACAAGGACAAGGCGCAGAAGCTCGCCGAGAAGGTCGCCAAGGGCAAGAAGTTCGACCTGAACGACATGAAGGACCAGCTCGAGCAGATGCAGAACATGGGCGGCCTGCACGGCCTCATGGACAAGCTGCCGGGCATGGGCCAGATCCCGGACTCGGTGAAGAACCAGGTCACCGGCAAGGAAGTGCCGCGCATGGTCGCCATCATCAATTCGATGACGAAGAAGGAGCGCCGCAACCCCGGACTGCTGAACGGCTCGCGCCGCGCCCGCATCGCCAAGGGTGCCGGCCTGACTCCCGCCGACGTCAACAAGCTGATGAAGCAGTACCAGCAGATGGAAAAGATGATGTCCAAGCTGTCCGGCGGCGGCATGAAGGGCCTGATGCGCGGGATGAAGGGCATGATGGGTGCCCGCGGCGGGATGCCATTCCGGTAAGTCCCGGGCGTCGCCCGGAACTCCCCAGAGTTTGCGTGGCAAGCTCTGGGCCCCAACCAGTGCGCCTCCAGACCCCGCCCATTCGCGCCTGCGGCGCGAACCGCCCCCTGACTCAGGGGGCTTGGGAGTCGGCGCCTTCGGGGTTTCCCCAGCCCGATCAACCCTTTATACTTGCCGGCTTACCCTGCCATTCCGGCAGCTGGGCAACACAGGAACTACCGAACCATGGTCAAGATTCGTCTCGCTCGCGGCGGCGCCAAGAAGCGTCCCTTCTACCACGTCATCGTCACCGACAGCCGCAACGCCCGTGACGGCCGCAACATCGAGCGCGTGGGCTTCTACAACCCGGTCGCCCAGGGCGCCGAGAAGCGCGTTGAGCTCAACGTCGAGCGCGTGCAGCACTGGATCAAGAACGGCGCGCAGCTGACCGACAAGGTCGCCGTGCTGTACAAGGAAGCGGCCAAGGCCGCGACCGCCGCCTGATCCGCGGGCCGCGCCCCGCGCGCGGCCAGATCGATATGACGGGCGCCTCCTCGGAGCGCACCGGATCCCAAGAGCGCCGGATCCTGTTAGGCAGGATTGCCGGCGCTTTTGGCATCAGGGGCGAAGCGAAACTCGAATCCTGGACGGAACCGCGCGACGCGATCTTCCGCTACCAGCCCTGGATCCTGCGCGACGCGCAGGGCAACGAAACCGAAGTGCGCGGCGTACGCGGAAAGCAGAGCGGCAAGTACACCGTCGCCACGTTCCCGCACGTCACCGATCGCGACGTCATCGAAGCGATGCGCGGCACCGAGATCTACGTGCCGCGTTCGGCGCTCCCACCGCCGAGCGAAGGCGAGTACTACTGGGTCGACCTGGAAGGCCTGCGCGTGGTCACCGTCGACGGCGTCGCGCTCGGCACCGTGTCGCACCTGTTCTCCACCGGCGCCAACGACGTGCTGGTCGCGCGCGATGATGGGCGCGAACGCATGATTCCCTTCATCCAGCCGCAATACGTCACGTCCGTGGATTTCGAGGCGGGCGTGGTGACGGTGGACTGGGATCCGGATTTCTGATCCGCGCCATGCGCATCGACATCATCAGCCTGTTCCCCGAGTTCGTCGCGCAATGCGCGGCGTTCGGCGTGGTCGGTCGGGCGGTCGAGCGCGGGCTGCTGTCGGTGCACGGCTTCAATCCGCGCGACTACGCCGAAGGCAATTACCGCCGCGTCGACGACCGCCCCTTCGGCGGCGGTCCCGGCATGGTGATGCTGATCGATCCGCTCCGCGCCAGCCTGCGGGCCGCACGCGAAGCCGATCCGGCGCCGGCGAAGGTCGTCTACATGAGCCCGCAGGGCGCGCCGCTGACCCAGGCCAAGGTGCGCGAACTGGCCGGCCGCGAACGCCTGATCGTCCTGTGCGGTCGCTACGAAGGCATCGACGAGCGGCTGATCCGCGCCGAGGTCGACGAGGAAATATCCATCGGCGACTACGTCCTGTCCGGCGGCGAACTGGCCGCGGCGGTGATCGTGGACGCCGTCGCCCGGCTGCGCGAGGGCGTGCTGGGCGACGCCGAATCCGCCGTGCAGGACAGCTTCGAGGACGGCCTGCTGGACTGTCCGCACTTCACGCGGCCGGTCGAGCACGAGCTGGGCACCGTCCCCGAGGTCCTGATGTCGGGCAACCACGCCGAAATCGCCAAATGGCGCCGGATGCAGTCGCTCGGCCGGACCTGGCAGCGCCGCCCGGACCTGCTGGACGAGGCGTCCCTGTCCAAGGCCGACCGCAAGCTGCTGGAGGCCTACCGGGCCGCGCTGGCCGCCGAACAGGCCCCCGAGGCATCCCCGGCCCCGGCCCCGAAGGCCCCCGAGGCCCCGTAACCGCTGGCGTTGCGGGGAAAAAAGCCGCTATAATCCGCGGCTTCCATTTGTTCCACCCATGCCAGACGCGGGTCCACGTGCACTCGCGCTACAACGACTCCAACAGGCCAAAGCCATGAACAAGCCCTCCATCCACACGCTTCTCCAGAATTTCGAAGCCGAGCAGATCCAGCGCCAGCTTCCCGCCTTCAGCCAGGGCGATACCGTCATCGTCAACGTGAAGGTGAAGGAAGGTAACCGTGAGCGCGTCCAGGCCTATGAAGGCGTGGTCATCGCGATCAAGAACGCCGGCCTGAACTCGTCCTTCACCGTGCGCAAGATCTCGCACGGCTACGGCGTCGAGCGCGTGTTCCAGACCCACAGCGCCACCATCGCCTCGGTCGACGTGAAGCGTCGCGGCAAGGTGCGCGCGGGCAAGCTGTACTACCTGCGTGGTCTGCAGGGCAAGAAGGCGCGCATCAAGGAAGACCTGGCCGCCTACGCCAAGACCAACGCAACGGCCGCCGAGTAATCTCGCGCGGCGGGCCTCGCGCCCGTACGTTCCAACGGCCGCCTCCGGGCGGCCGTTGTCGTTTCAGGCGTCGCCATTGGTGGGATGGGTTTCGTACCGCGCACCCCCACGCTCGCGACGGGTTTCGCTTCGCTCAACCCATCCTACGGAGTGTTGCCGGCGACGTTCGTGATCGTGCGTGGATGACGCCGAGGTCAGCCTGTCGACTCGTAGGATGGGTTTCGCCACGCGAAACCCATCGTCCTGGCCCACACGCTCGCGATGGGGTTTCGCTTCGCTCAACCCATCCTGCGGAATCGTCTTTTCGCGATGCCCACGCACCGCGGCGTAGCGTTCGAACGCGATCGTCGTGATCGTGTCGTGGATGACGCCGTGGCCAGCCTGCATGCAAGCCCGCAATCGACCTGCGAGTTCCGCTTCTACGAGGAACTCGGCGATTTCCTCGCACCCGCGCGCCGCAAGCGCAGCTTCGTGCACGCCTTCGACGGCACTCCGTCGGTGAAGGACCGCATCGAATCGCTCGGCGTGCCGCACACCGAAGTCGACCTGATCCTGGTCGACGGCGAACCGGTGCCGTTCTCGCATCGCCTGACCGGTGGCGAACGTGTGGCGGTGTATCCGATGTTCGAACGCTTCGAACTGGGTGAAGCCAATCGTCTGCGGCCCACGCCGTTGCGCGAGCCGCGCTTCGTGCTCGACGTGCACCTGGGGCGGCTCGCGTCGTACCTGCGCCTGCTCGGCTTCGACACGCTGTATCGCAACGATTACGAGGACGACGAACTGCAGCGCATCTCGCGCGCGGAGCATCGCATCCTGCTCAGCCGCGACACGGGTCTGCTGAAGCGCTCGACCGTCACGCACGGCGCGTTCCTGCACGCCACCGATCCGCGCCGGCAGCTCCGCGAAGTGCTCGATCGTTTCCAGCTTGACGGACGCATCGCGCCGTTCACGCGTTGCGCGCGCTGCAACGGCAAGGTCGAAGTGATAAGCGCGATGCCCGACGAACACGATCCCGATCGCGAGCGGCCTGCGGAGCGCGATCCCTCGCCCGGCGAACGCGAACGGCGGGATCCCGGCAGCGACGAACCGGAACGTCGCGATCCCGGCCACGCGCCGCCGGCAAGCGATCCGGGCACGCCGCGGGAAATCCGCGATCCCGCGCGCCCAATGCCTGAAAAGCACGGGCGCATGTCGAACGCCATTCCCCTCAACGTGCTCAACGGCCATGCCGGCATGCTCAGTCGCTGCCGCGACTGCGGCCAGGTTTACTGGCCGGGCAGCCACCTCACGCGACTGCGCCAACGTCTGGAAGACGTCGGCGTGTCGATCTGACGCAGCCGCGTCGCGTCATCGCACCAACGCGTCGTCCGGTTCGGCGCTCGGATCAGCCACCGGCGACGGCGGCGTCGCCGGAACTTCGGCCGGTACCGCGACTTCGTGATGATCGGGCACCAGCATCCGCGCCTTGCGCCAGCGGCCGAAGCGGTAATACGCCAGCGCCATCACCATCGAACACAGCGCGCTGATCGGGAAGCTCCACCAGATCGCGTCCACGCCGATGCGCGGCTGCATGAAATCGGCGAACGGCACGCGGATACCCCACAACGCGATCACCAGGATGACCAGCGGCGGCACCACCGCGCCGGTGGAACGCACCACGCCCGACACCACGAACGTCACGCCGAAAAACAGGAACGACCACACCGCGATGTGGTTCAGATGGCGCGCGACTTCCAGCGCATCGCTGCCCTGCGGCAGGAACAGCGAGAGCGTCCAGCGGTCGAACACGATCAGCGGCACGATCAGCGCGCCGGTCATCAGGAAGTTCATCAGCACGCCCGCGCGCGCCGTGGCCGACACGCGATCCCACCGATGCGCGCCCACGTTCTGCGCCGCCATCGACGAACATGCCGCGCCCACCGCCATCGCCGGCATCTGCACGTAGGTCCACAGTTGCAACGCCGCACCGTAGGCCGCGGTCGTCGCGGTGCCGTGCTGGTTGACCATCGTCATCATCGCGATCATCGCCAGCGAGATCAGCACCATCTGCAGTCCCATGGGCACGCCCTTGACGATGAGCGCGCGCAGGATCGTCGTGTCGATACGGAACATGTGCGCGTCCTGACGCCCCAGCCACAGCACGTGCCGCTTGTGGCGCAGGTAGAAGAGCAGGGTGATCAGCGTCGTGGTCTGCGCCACCAGCGTCGCCCACGCGGAGCCTGCGATGCCGAGTTTCGGGAACGGGCCCATGCCGAAAATCAGCAGCGGGTTGAGCACGATGTCCAGCAGCACCGCCACCAGGAGAAAGCGGAACGGCGTGCGCGCGTCGCCCGCACCGCGCAGCGCGGCCGACAGGAACGCGAACGCGTACAGCGCCGGCATCGCCAGGAAGATCACCTGCAGGTAGGCCTCGGCCAGCGGCAGCGACGCAGCCGGCGTGCCCATCGCGGCCAGCAGGTGGCGCGAGAACCACTGTCCCAATGCGGCTATCACCACCGACAACCCGATGAAAAACGTCGCGCTGGTGCCCATCACGCGCCGCGCCTGGGTGAGGTCGCGCGCCCCCATCGCCTGTGCGATCAGGATCGTGGCCGCCATGCCGATGCCGAACACCGAGCCGATCAGGAAGAACATGATGTTGTTGGCGTTCGCCGTCGCGGTGAGCGCCTCCTCGCCGAGGAAGCGCCCGACCCAGACCGCGTTCACCGATCCGTTCAGCGACTGGGCGATGTTGCCGGCGAGGATCGGCAGCGCGAAAGCGAACAGGTTGCGGCCGATCGGGCCTTCGGTGAGGTTGTGCGAAGTGGGTGCCATGGGCGATGCGGGCATCCTGACGTGAAGACGCGGCAAGGTAGCACCGACAGCGCGAACATCGCGCCATGTCCGATCGCACGCGCGAAGACGACATCGACCCTGCGATAATCGCCCCACAGCCCGGGAGTCCCGCCGGGCATCACCGGACCCTGCAGTGACCGACGTACCCGATGCTTCCGCGCCCACCGTGCGCCTGGACCTGTGGTTGTGGGCGGCACGATTCTTCAAGACGCGATCGCTCGCCAAGCATGCGATCGACACCGGCAAGATCGAGATCGGCGGCCAGCGCGCCAAGCCCTCGCGCGCGGTGCGCGTGAACGACGCGCTGCGCATCGTGCGCGGCGAGGAAACCTTCGAAGTGCAGGTGCAGGGCCTGAGCGACACCCGCGGCCCGGCGAGCGTGGCGCAGGGGCTTTACGTTGAGAGCGAAGCATCGCGCCAGGCACGCGATGCGGCACGCGCGCTGCGTGCCGCCGAACGCACGGGATATCGGGCGCCGGAAACCAAGCCGGACAAACGTGCGCGCAGGCTGATCCGCGCGCTGGGCGATATCGACGCGATGTGATCCGGATCGTGTGTCTGGCGCGCGTCGCTCGCCCCAGATCATCGTCGTCCCACCATCACCATCACCGTCGTCCCGGCGCAGCCAGGCTCCCGGCCCGCAACGTCCGGGCTCCCGCGGACGAGCGAGAAGACACTCTTGCAGCGAAAGGCGGCCGAAGCGGCCGCCTCCGCGTTACTGCACCAGCGCAGCCACTGGCGCGGCAAACGCGTCCTATCGCCGCTGGCCGCCGCCCAGGAACGATCCCGCCAGCCCGATCAGGTCCGAGAGATCCGTATCGCCATCGCCGTCGCGATCGAGCACGGCGCCCATCAGCGAACCGCCGATCCCGCCCTGCTGCGTGATCGATTGATGTTCCTGTCCGAGGACGGCGCCCAGCTGCTGAGGCGATGCCGCAAGACCGGTGCCGCCCCCGTTTCCGGCGAACATGCGCTTGGCGAGGTAGGCCATCACCAGTGGCGCGAGCATCTGCAGCAACGAACTCGCCTGGTTCTGGCCAAGTCCCGTAGCTGCGCCCAAGCCCTGCGCAGCGGTGTCCTGGCGACCGCCCAGCACATGGCCGAGGATGGACCCGCCCTGTCCGCCGCCGCCAAGCACCGATCCCAGCACGCTGCCGATGTCGAGGCCCGAGTGATCCCGCTGCAATGCGCCGAACAGCGCTTCGGCGCCCTGCGGCTGGCTGGCGTTGCGCCCGAGCGCCCCCATGAGCAGCGGCAACGCTGCGGAAACCGCGCTTTCGGTCTGCGAGGGCGACAGGCCCAGCTGATTGCTGATGTCGGCCAGCGGTTGTCCCTGCAATTGGCCGAGCAGATCGTTGGTAAGAGGCGTGTTCATGGTCGCAGCTCCGAGTGGGGGCTCGATGCTAGCGCCGCGACGTTCAATCGTCGTGAGGGCGTGAACGCGTAAATTTCTCGCCCGTCGCGGCGCACCGCGAAGCCCTCTTCCGTGCGCGGGACGAGGGCTTGCCTTTACGCGGCGATCAACCCGCTTCGACCGGATGATCCACGGTGCCGCTGGCGGTGTGATCGACGTTCGACGCCTCCATGTTCAGCGCCTTCGCCACGCCCGCGCCGTACGCCGGATCGGCCTTGCTGCAGTTGGCGATGTGGCGCTGCTTGATGAAGTCCGGCGCATCGCCCATCGCGCGTGCGGTGTTTTCGAACAACACCTGCTGCTGCGCCGGCGACATCAGGCGGAACAGGTCGCCAGGCTGCTTGAAGTAATCGGCGTCGTCCTCGCGGAAGTTCCAGAAATCCGCGTTGCCGTTGATCTTCAGCGGCGGCTCGCGATATTCCGGCTGCGCTTCCCATTGGCCGTAACTGTTGGGCGTGTAGTGCAGGTTCGCACCATAGTTGCCGTCCACGCGCATCGCGCCGTCGCGATGGTTGCTGTGCACCGGACAACGCGCCGCGTTCACCGGGATCTGGTGGTGGTTCACGCCCAGGCGGTAACGCTGCGCATCCGAATACGCGAACAGCCGCGCCTGCAGCATCTTGTCCGGCGACACGCTGATGCCCGGCACCAGGTTGTTCGGTGCGAACGCGCTCTGTTCGACGTCGGCGTAGAAGTTCTCCGGATTGCGGTTGAGCTCCATCACGCCCACTTCGATCAGCGGGTAATCCTTGTGCGGCCACACCTTGGTGAGGTCGAAGGGGTGGTACGGCACCTTCTCGGCGTCGGTTTCCGGCATCACCTGGATGTACACCGTCCACTTCGGGAATTCGCCGCGTTCGATCGCGTCGAACAAATCGCGCTGGTGGCTTTCGCGGTCCTCGCCGATCAGCGCCTGCGCTTCGGCATCGGTCAGGTTCTTGATGCCCTGCTGCGTGCGGAGGTGGAACTTCACCCAGAAACGCTCGCCGTTATTGTTGTAGAAGCTGTAGGTGTGCGAGCCGAAACCGTGCATGTGGCGATAGCTTGCCGGGATGCCGCGATCGCTCATCACGATGGTCACCTGGTGCAGCGCTTCGGGCAGGCTGGTCCAGAAATCCCAGTTGTTTCGTGCGCTGCGCAGGTTGGTCCTGGGGTCGCGCTTCACCGCCTTGTTGAGGTCCGGGAACTTCCGCGGATCGCGCACGAAGAACACCGGCGTGTTGTTCCCGACCAGGTCCCAGTTGCCTTCCTCGGTGTAGAACTTCAGCGCGAAACCGCGGATGTCGCGTTCGGCATCGGCCGCGCCGCGTTCGCCGGCGACCGTGGTGAAGCGGGCGAACATCGCGGTTTTCTTGCCGACATGTTCGAAGATCTTCGCGCGCGTGTATCGGGTGATGTCCTGGGTGACGGTGAAGGTGCCGAACGCGCCCGAACCCTTCGCGTGCATGCGGCGTTCGGGAATGATTTCGCGATTGAGGTTGGCGAGCTTTTCGATCAGCCAGACGTCCTGCATCAGCAGCGGCCCGCGCGGACCGGCCGTCATGCTGTTCTCGTTGTCGATGACCGGTGCGCCAAAGGCCGTGGTCAGTGGGGTCTTGGCGGGCTTGTCGCTGGGCTGGCTCATGGGTGACTGCGTCCTGTCGTGGGGGTTAGAGACTAGGAAACGCTCGTGACCGGGGAAAATCGTTTATTGCGAATGATTCGATAGTGAGCAGCTATCGCGATCCGCGTTCGGGCGTGGCGCCTGATGTATCGCGTTCGTGTGACGTCGAGCGTTTGTAGCCCGGGTAAGCGAAGCGCACCCGGGGACTGTCACGCCCAACCCGGGTGCGCTTCGCTTACCCGGGCTACAGGAGCGGATGCGTTCAAGACAACGCCTTGAGCCGATACAACGCTTCCAACGCCTGCTTCGGCGTCAGGTCGTCCGGATCGATCGATGCCAGCGCATCCAGCGCGGCGGACGAAGGCGAGAACAGCCCGAATTGCTGCGGTGCATCCAGTGCGACCGGCGCCAGCGAAGGCGAGGGCGCATCGCGGCTTTGCTGCTCCAGCTCGGCGAGCCGGCCCCGCGCCTGCTGCACGACTGCCTTGGGCAGGCCCGCCAGCGCGGCGACCTGCAAACCGAAACTGCGATCGGCCGGGCCGTCCTTCACCGCGTGCATGAAAACCAGCTGGTCGCCATGCTCGACCGCATCCAGGTGCACGTTCGCGATGCCGCTGCCCGGTTCGGCCAGGCGCGTGAGTTCGAAATAGTGTGTGGCGAACAGCGTGTACGCGCGGTTGTGGTGCGCGAGGTGGCGCGCGCAAGCGTCGGCGAGCGCGAGGCCGTCGTAGGTGGACGTGCCGCGTCCGATCTCGTCCATCAGCACCAGCGACTGGTGCGTCGCGTGATGCAGGATGTAGCTGGTCTCGCTCATTTCGACCATGAAGGTCGATTGCCCGCGCGCGAGGTCGTCGCCCGCACCGATGCGCGTGAGGATGCGGTCGATCGGCCCGATCACCGCGCGCGAAGCCGGCACGAAACTGCCGATGTGCGCCAGCAGCACGATCAGCGCGTTCTGGCGCATATAGGTCGACTTGCCGCCCATGTTCGGACCGGTGATGACCAGCATGCGGCGGCCTTCGTCGAACACCAGGTCGTTGGGTTCGAAGGGATCGTTGCGCACCGCCTCGACCACCGGATGGCGTCCGCGTTCGATGCGTATGCCAGGTTCGTCGACCAGCTGCGGTTGCGCCCAGTCCAGCGACTGCGCACGCTCGGCGAAGCACGCGAGCACGTCGAGCTCGGCCATTGCGCCGGCGCAGCGCTTGAGCGGCTGCAGGCGTTCGTTCAACACATCGAGCAGCTGCTCGTACAGCAGGCGTTCGCGTGCGAGGGAGCGTTCGCGCGCGGACAGCACCTTGTCCTCGAACTGCTTGAGTTCCTCGGTGATGTAACGCTCGGCGCCGGTCAGCGTCTGGCGGCGCGTGTAGTGCGTCGGTGCCTTGTCGGACTGGCCCTTGCTGATCTCGATGTAGTAACCGTGCACGCGGTTGTAGCCGACCTTCAGCGTCGCGATGCCGGTGGCGGCCTTCTCGCGCGCTTCCAGGTCGATGAGGAACTGGTCGGCGTTGGTCGACAGCGTGCGCAGTTCGTCGAGTTCGGCGTCGTAACCTTCGGCGAAGATGCCGCCGTCGCGCGCCAGCACCGGCGGCTGCGCGACGATCGCCGACTTCAACAGGTGCGCGTGTTCGTCGTGTTCGCCCAGTTCCGCGGCGAGATCGGCAAGGCACGGCGAATCCAGCGGCGCGAGCACCGCGCGCACCTGCGGCAGCATGCCAAGGCCATCGCGCAGCGTGGAAAGATCGCGCGGACGCGCGCTGCGCAGGGCGATGCGCGACAGGATGCGTTCGAGGTCGCCGAGCGCGCGGAACTCCTCGCGCAGCGTGTCGCCGCAGCGCGATTCGATCAGCGTCGCGACGGCCTGCTGGCGATGGCGCAGCAGGGAGCGATCGCGCAACGGACGATGCAGCCAGCGGCGCAGCAGACGGCCGCCCATCGGCGTGATCGTCGAATCCAGGATGCCCAGCAGCGTGTGGCGCGTATCGCCGTCCACGCGTGTGTCCAGTTCGAGATGACGGCGCGTGGCGGCGTTCATCGCGATGGCGCCGTCGCCGGATTCCACCGCAATCGACGTCAGGTGCGGCAGGCGCTGCTTCTGCGTTTCCTCGACGTAGCCCAGCAACGCGGCGGCGGCTGCGATCGAAAGCGGCTTGTCTTCGAGGCCGAAGCCCGACAGGTCGTGCAGGTTGAAAAAACGCAGGAGTTGGCGACGACCGCTGTCGGCATCGAACAGCCACGGCGCGCGGCGGCGAACGCCGGTGCGTTCGGCGATCCACGACGGCCAGCCGTCCTCGTCTGCGACGAGCGTTTCGGCGGGTTCGAGACGTGCGATTTCGGCTTCCAGCGCGTCCTCGTTCGCCACTTCGTTGACGAGGAAACGTCCGCCGGCCAGATCCGCCCACGCCAGTCCGTAACCCGTCTTGCCGCGCGCCACCGCGAGCAGCAGCGTGTCGCGGCGTTCGTTGAGCAGCGCTTCGTCGGTGACCGTGCCCGGCGTGACGATGCGGACGACCTTGCGTTCGACGATGCCCTTGGCGAGCGCCGGATCGCCGATCTGTTCGCAGATCGCCACCGATTCGCCCAGCGCGACCAGTCGCGCCAGGTAGCCTTCGGCCGAATGGTGCGGAACGCCGGCCATCGGGATCGGCTGGCCCGCGGACGAGCCACGCTGGGTGAGCGTGATGTCCAGCAGCCGCGCGGCCTTGCGCGCGTCGTCGAAGAACAGTTCGTAGAAGTCGCCCATCCGGAAGAACAGCAGCACGTCCGGGTGCTCCGCCTTCGCGGCGAAGAACTGCTTCATCAGGGGCGTGTGTTCCTGCGGCCGTTCGGCTTGGCTCATGGATCGCTGATCTACCGTGTGTGCTGCTGTTGGACGGTGCCGGAGGCCGGCGAAAGGGGCACTAGGCTAGCAGCCGTCGGCGATTCCGTGACGGCATCCGGCGCAGGACGCGTCGGCCAAAGTGGGCGCGCGGGCGCGTCGCGCAGACCGGCTATCATCGGCGGCATGAAAAACGACGTCTCCGACACTTCCCTGCTGCGCCTGGCCGAGCAGGTCGGCGAAGCCGCCCGCGCCCATCGCCAGACGCTGGTGACCGCCGAAAGCTGCACCGGCGGCTGGATCGCCAAGACGCTCACCGACATTCCGGGCTCGTCCGGCTGGTTCGAATGCGGCATGGCGGCCTACAGCTATGAAGCCAAGCAGGCCCTGCTGGGCGTGCGACCGCAGACGCTGGAAACCCACGGCGCGGTGAGCCGCGAGACGGTGATCGAGATGGTGTCCGGCGCGCTGGTGCATTCGGGCGCGACGCTGGCCGTGGCGGTCACCGGCATCGCCGGGCCCGGCGGCGGCACCGAGGACAAGCCGGTCGGCACGGTGTGGATCGCCTGGAAGCGTCGCGGCGGATATCCGACCGCAGTGACCTTCCACTTCGATGGCGACCGCGACGCGGTGCGCCGACAGACCGTCGCCGCCGCGTTGCACGGACTGGCCGAACTGATGGGCTGACGCCCGGGCCGGCACCGGCCCGCTTCGCGGACTATTGACTCCGGTGATTCCGTTAGTAGTATTGCTACTAATGGACATCACCGACACCCAGCGCGCCATCCTCGCCCTCATCGCCGAGCGCATCGAGGCCGACGGCGTTCCGCCGTCGCAGACCGAGATCGCGCGCGCCATGGGCTTCAACAGCGTGAGGGCGGCCCAGTACCACCTGGAAGCGCTGGAGCAGGCCGGCGCGATCCAGCGCATGCCGGGTCGTGCGCGCGCCATCCGCTTGTGTGTCCCGGCGATCGAGCCGGAACTGTCAATGCTTCCGGTGAAGCAGGTCGATGCCGGCGATGCCGCCAACGATGCGCTGCGCCTGCCGGTGCTGGGGCAGGTGGCCGCCGGGCGGCCGATCGGCGCCGACATCGGTTCGGACGACTTCGTCCTGCTCGATCGGGTCTTCTTCTCGCCCACGCCCGATTACCTGCTCAAGGTGAAGGGCGATTCGATGCGCGACGAAGGCATCTTCAGCGGCGACCTCATCGGCGTGCACCGCACCAACGATGCGCGCTCGGGCCAGATCGTGGTCGCGCGCATCGACGACGAGATCACGGTGAAGCTTCTGAAGATCGGCAAGGACCGCATCCGCCTGCTGCCGCGCAATCCCGACTACGCGCCCATCGAGGTCGAGCCGGGTCAGGACTTCGCCATCGAAGGCCTGTACTGCGGGCTGGTCCGGCCGAACCGATGAGCACACCCATCAGGCATTACTCATGAAATCCCGGGCGATTTTCCGGGCCGATGTCAGTGGCGTTCCGGGGCAGGGCGCGGGGTTTTCCCACGCCCTGTCCCGGACACCCCTCATGGCCGCCGGCCGATCGCCCACGCAATCTGCATCAGGTCGCGGGCGCGTCTCAGCCCGTGCGATACGCGACCGCTAGATTGCATCCCAAGCAACGACTTCCGCCACTGACACTGAAGGAAACTCCACAATGGACGACAACAAGAAGCGCGCCCTTTCGGCCGCACTGGGCCAGATCGAAAAGCAGTTCGGCAAGGGCTCGGTGATGCGCATGGGCGATCGCACGATCGAGGCGACGGAAGTCATCGGTACCGGTTCGCTGATGCTCGACATCGCGCTGGGCATCGGTGGCCTGCCGAAGGGCCGCGTCGTCGAGATCTACGGTCCGGAGTCTTCCGGCAAGACCACCCTCACGCTGCAGGCCATCGCCCAGTGCCAGAAGGCCGGCGGCACGTGCGCCTTCATCGACGCCGAGCACGCGCTCGATCCGATCTACGCCGCCAAGCTCGGCGTGAAGGTCGACGACCTGCTGGTCAGCCAGCCCGACACGGGCGAGCAGGCACTGGAAATCGCCGACATGCTGGTGCGCTCGGCCGCGGTCGACATGGTCGTGGTCGACTCCGTCGCCGCGCTGACGCCGAAGGCCGAAATCGAAGGCGAGATGGGCGACCAGCTGCCGGGCCTGCAGGCGCGCCTGATGAGCCAGGCGCTGCGCAAGCTCACCGGCAACATCAAGCGCTCCAACTGCCTGGTGATCTTCATCAACCAGCTGCGCATGAAGATCGGCATCATGATGCCGGGCCAGAGCCCTGAAACCACCACCGGCGGCAACGCGCTGAAGTTCTACGCCTCGGTGCGCCTGGATATCCGCCGCATCGGCTCGATCAAGAAGGGCGACGAGATCATCGGCAACCAGACCCGCATCAAGGTCGTGAAGAACAAGCTGGCGCCTCCGTTCAAGCAGGTCGTCACCGAAATCCTCTACGGCGAAGGCATCTCGCGGGAAGGCGAGCTGATCGACATGGGCGTGGACGCCAAGCTGGTCGAGAAGTCCGGCGCCTGGTACAGCGCGTACGACGAGCGCATCGGCCAAGGCAAGGAAAACGCCCGCCAGTACCTGAAGGACAACCCGCAGATCGCGGAGCGCCTGGAAACCGCCCTGCGCGAAAAGTTCGTGCCGGCCGAGGCCAGCCGCGAGCAGGACGACGACGACGGTCAGGACGACTGATCGTCCGTATCGCCGAACGCGTGAAGGCGGATCCGCGCCATGCATGACGGTCCGAACGACAGCGACGCCGGGGGCAACGCCCCCGGTCGCCGCCGTCGCGTCCGCGAGCAGACGCCCGTGCAGCGAGCCCTGGGGTTGTTGGCCCGGCGGGAGCACTCGCGCAAGGAGCTGAACCGCAAACTGACATCGCGCGGCCTGGATGCCGGCGAAGTCCAGGCGGCGGTCGACCGACTGACGGGCGAGGGCTGGCAGGACGACAGCCGTTTCGCCGAAAGCCTCGTGCGCAGCCGCGCCGGCAGCGGCTACGGGCCATTGCGGATCCGTGCCGAGCTGTCCACTCATGGACTCGATGGCGAGGCCATTGGCCACGCGATGGGCACGTTCGACGGCGACTGGACGGAGAACGCCCGCGACCTGGTCCGTCGCCGCTTCGGCGCCTCGCTGGAAGATCTCGCCCAGCGTCGCAAGGCCGCCGACTTCCTGATCCGCAGGGGCTTCGACGGCTCCAGCGTGCGCGCGGCGACGCGGGTCGATCTGGACGATTGAAGCCTCGCGCCGATGGACGGCGTGGCGCGTCTTGCCGCCTCCGCGCACCCGCCATTCCGTCCCCATTCGCCGCCGCCGGCACTCATGTGGGCGCCCGTTAGCATGTCCAACTTCCGGTAGCTGAATCGCCACCCGACACGGTCCGGCACGGCGCTGGTCCGTACTCGCCGGAGCGGCCCCCGCCGGCCTCGTGAACCCTGCCGCGCCTGTGTCAGCCGCGCCAAGCGCAAGCCGGGTCGTCCTGCTAACCTAGCCGGCTTTCCGGTTCGGGTTGCCTGCTCCTGTCGACGCCCCCACTAGGGCAAGACCGGACCGGGCAGTCCGCCCCTGTCATCGACTTCGCGCGCCAGGCATGAAAACCACTACCGAAATCCGCAGCGATTTCCTCGAATTCTTCCGTGGAAAGGCCCACACCATCGTCCCGTCGGCTCCGCTGGTGCCGGCCAACGACCCGACATTGCTCTTCACGAACTCGGGCATGGTGCAGTTCAAGAACGTGTTCCTCGGCAGCGAGAAGCCCGGCTACGTGCGCGCGGCCGACGTCCAGCGCTGTCTGCGCGCTGGCGGCAAGCACAACGACCTCGACCAGGTCGGCTACACCGCGCGCCACCACACCTTCTTCGAGATGCTGGGCAACTGGTCCTTCGGCGATTACTTCAAGGAAGACGCCATCACCTGGGCCTGGGAGCTGCTGACCAAGGTCTGGGGCCTGCCGGCCGAACGCCTCACCGTCACCGTCTATCACACCGATGACGAGGCCTACGGCATCTGGAACGAGAAGATCGGCGTGCCGGCCGAGCGCATCGTCCGCATCGGCGACAACAAGGGCGCCCCGTTCGCTTCAGACAATTTCTGGCAGATGGCCGACACGGGTCCCTGCGGTCCGTGCACAGAAATTTTCTACGATCATGGCGCGCACATCGCCGGTGGCCCGCCGGGCTCGCCCGACGAGGACGGCGATCGCTTCATCGAGATCTGGAACCTGGTGTTCATGCAGTTCGACCGCCAGCCCGACGGCACGCTCGAACCGCTGCCGGCGCCGTGCGTCGACACCGGCATGGGCCTGGAGCGTCTGGCCGCCGTGCTACAGGGCGTGCACGGCAACTACGAGATCGACCTGTTCCGCCACCTGATCGCCAAGGCCGCGGAGTTCACCTCCACCGAAGACCTGGGCAACAAGTCGCTGCGCGTGATCGCCGATCACATCCGCGCCTGCGCCTTCCTCATCGTCGATGGCGTGCTGCCGAGCAACGAAGGCCGTGGCTACGTCCTGCGTCGCATCATCCGTCGCGCGCTGCGCCACGGCTGGATGCTGGGCCAGAAGGGCCCCTTCTTCCACAGGATGGTCGCGCCGCTGGTCGAAGTGATGGGCGATGCGTACCCCGAACTCACCGCCAAGCGCGAGTTCGTCGAACGCGCGCTGCTGGCCGAGGAAGAACGTTTCGCAGAAACGCTCGACGCCGGCATGCGCATCTTCGATGAGGTCGCCGCGCGTTCGAACACGACGATCCCGGGCATCGATGCGTTCCGTCTGTACGACACCTACGGTTTCCCGGTCGACCTGACCGCCGACATCGCGCGCGAGCGCGGCCTGTCGGTGGACATGGAAGGTTTCGAAACCGCGATGGAACAGCAGCGCGAAACGGCGCGGGCCGCCGGCAAGTTCGGCAACACCGCGACGATGCCGGCCGAACTCGCCGCGCAGCTCGCGCCGACGCAGTTCCTCGGTTACGAGCAGCTGGTCGACGAAAACCTCGAAGTCGTCGCGCTGCTGAAGAACGGCCGCGCCGTCGATCGCATCGAAGCGGGCGAGGAAGCGGCGGTCATCCTCGACCGCACGCCGTTCTACGCCGAAAGCGGCGGCCAGGTCGGCGATACCGGCGACCTCGAAGCCGGTGCCGCGCGTTTCGCCGTGCGCGACACGGTGAAGTTCGCCGGCCAGTTCCACGGCCATGTCGGCGCGCTCGCCAGCGGTTCGCTGCAGCGTGGCGACCGCGTGCGCGCCACGGTGGACACCGTGCGCCGCGCCGCGACGGTGCTCAATCACTCGGCCACGCATCTGCTGCATTCGGCGTTGCGTTCCGTGCTGGGCGACCACGTCGTGCAGAAGGGTTCGCTGGTCGCGCCCGACCGCCTGCGTTTCGATTTCTCGCACTTCGCGCCGGTCAGCGCGGGCGAGCTGGCCGAGATCGAGCGTCGCGTCAACGCCGAAGTGCGTCGCAACCATGCCGCCGAAGTGCACCACATGGGCATGCAGGAAGCGCTGGATTTCGGCGCGATGGCGCTGTTCGGCGAGAAGTACGGCGACCATGTCCGCGTGCTGCGCATGGGCGACACGTCGACCGAGTTGTGCGGCGGCACGCACGTTTCGCGCACCGGCGACATCGGCTTGTTCAAGATCGTTTCCGAAGGCGGTGTGTCCGCCGGCGTGCGCCGCATCGAGGCGCTGACCGGGCAGGGCGCGCTGGACTTCGTGGCCGAGGAGGAGCGTCGCCTCGACGAGGCCGCGCGCCTGCTGGGCGGCAATGCGGCCGACGTTTCCGACAAGCTGCGCAGCTTGCTGGATCGCCAGAAGAAGCTCGAGCGCGAGCTCGAATCGCTGAAGGCCAAGGCCGCCTCGGGTGCGACGTCGGACCTCGCGTCCTCGGCCGCCGACGTGGCCGGCGTGAAGGTCGTCGCCACGCGCCTGGAAGGTTTCGACGCCAAGGCGCTGCGCGATGCGGTCGACCGCCTCAAGCAGCAGATGGGCGATGCGGTGATCGTCCTGGCGGGTGCGAGCGAGGGCAAGGCCGCCCTGGTGGCAGGCGTGAACGGAAGCGCGGCCGGCAAGGTCAAGGCGGGGGAACTCCTCGCCCACGTCGCCAGTCGGATCAATGGCAAGGGCGGTGGCCGCCCGGACATGGCGCAGGGTGGTGGCGACGACGGCCCGGCCCTGGTCCAGGTCCTCGGCGAAGTCCCGGCCTGGGTCCAGAACAAACTAGGCTGAATGGTGAACGTAGACACCTTCCGGTTGCGGCAGCGTTTGGCCCGCCGCTAAGATGGTTCACGTTTGTGTTTCGAAATCGGGGAGCTCCCGGGAGCTCCCGCATGCCGGCCCGGAAGGGCGGCCATAGGAGATGTTAGATGCTGATCCTGACGCGTCGCGTCGGTGAGACCTTGATGATCGGCGACTCGGTGACCGTCACCGTGCTCGGCGTCAAGGGAAACCAGGTGCGTATCGGTATTACCGCGCCGAAAGATGTTGCAGTCCACCGCGAAGAGATCTATCAGCGCATCCAGCGTGGCGAAGAGCCCGCGGACAACGATTCCGGCAAGCACAACGCGGGCTGAGAAATCGTTTGCCGTAATCGGGGCGAGCCGCTATCCTTTGCGCCCGCACCGCTTTGATGTTCCGCGGAGACTTGCCCGAGAGGCCGAAGGGGCTCCCCTGCTAAGGGAGTATGGGGTCAAAAGCTCCATCGAGGGTTCGAATCCCTCAGTCTCCGCCAGTTTCATCTGCCGGCCGGATCCGCCACCAGGATGCAACGCATGCTGGTAATGCACGACGCGATGAGCGACGCGCATGCGGTCCAAGCGGTCGCACGGTACCCGCGCGGTCCGTGCATGTTGAAGCGCCTTCAACGGCTTCGACAAAGATGTTCGAAAAATGTTTGACGAATCGGCAACGATCCTTCATAATTTTTCAACTCAGCGCCCGTAGCTCAGCTGGATAGAGCACCAGGCTACGAACTTGGTGGTCGGGAG
>Ga0102589_1002007_pt1 | contig 24976 bp, 27 predicted proteins | sample AraplaMF_Col_mLB_FD_76858 | JGI IMG/M metagenome (GOLD analysis project Ga0102589, IMG submission 76858) | Arabidopsis root microbial communities from the University of North Carolina, USA - plate scrape MF_Col_mLB | ecosystem: Host-associated > Plants > Roots > Endosphere | place: USA... | reverse complement strand
ACGATATTGTTGGAATTATTGGAATTCAACTTTTACCAGATAAAGTTCTTATGATTAAACATCTAAGTGTAAACCCTTCATTCCGAAATCAAGGTATTGCAACCTCTTTATATGATGCGATCCGAAACCAGTATGTAGATTATACGATCATTACGACTGAAGAAATAGCTTCATTTATTGAACATTGTAAAATTAGTTTGAAAGTTTTATAGAAAAAGTGTTCGACAACATTGTCGAACACTTTTTTGTTTCTTAATTATTGATTTTTTCTTATTTCAAGTTGCTTATTTCGCTCAGAAATTACATCTGATCTGTCCCTTGTACTATGTTTATGAATCAAATCCTCAGTGAATGAAGAATAGTTATTTTTTTGTTTATTAAATCGTTTATATAATGTTTGATCCTTGATTGGTAATTGAAAGTGTTTGTATTGTTTGTGGTCGTTTATATCAGATTGTAAATTATTTACTATTTCTTTAAATGTTTCATGATCAAGTCCAGCCATTTTAGTTAGTGTAGGATCATTTGCATATGCATGAACATGGCGCATTAATTTTTTTGCACCGGCATAATTCCCCCTGCGATAGTGATATAGCACAACCGCTAGTCGGATGAGACCTAACCAAACTTTTTTGTATTCATTATTGAGCTCTAGTTTCCATTGTTCTTCAAGAACTTCATGGCATTCAAAGAAATCATGGTCATAGTGGAAATGACATAAATATTTTATGTAGCGTTCGTTTTGATTGTAATGTACCAACTTTCTTCACCTCTTTGATAATAAATGTAACAGAAAGCCAAGTAATAAAAAAGAAGAAAGCCTAGATTGATTTCTAGGCTTTCACATTTTCTTTATTCACAAGTTAAACTAACAGATAAAAGCACATCCTACGATGATTAATAAGATAAATAATACTACAATTAAAGCAAAGCTATTACCATGTCTGAAATCTGGAGATATGTTGCCACCTCTACTCATGATTAACCCTCCTTACTGCAAATAATTCTTCTTGCATTCATATATTATGAAATTATATAAAATTGGTATAGGCGGATATCTAAAGATTTTTTAAACAAAGCGATTCAAATCTAAAATAACCTATTCACTATACAGTTTTGTTCAATTTTCCTTTATACTGATAAAGGATATAGTTTTTATCAAAAAGGCTTTGTTACTGTTTATTATTGATAAGTCAATTAAACGAAAATAAATAAACGATAAAATAAGAAGTTGATTGATACAAGAGGGGTAAGAATTTTGTTAGAGAAACGGGATATATACGGTATCTGCGAATGTCACGAAGAGGCTACCCGTGCGTCTACGAAAAGTAAGTTCCCTTTTAGTGGAGATCAACAATCATGTTTAACGGAGCAATCATATTAGTAAGTTGGTGAAAAGTTTGTGAAGCAATATGAAGTTAAAATTGATGCATTCGAAGGTCCGTTGGATTTATTACTTCATTTAATTCAACGATTTGAAATTGATATATATGATATACCTGTATCAGAAATTACCGATCAATACGTTTTATATATTCATACAATGAAAGAATTAGAGTTAGATATTGCAAGTGAATATTTAGTAATGGCTGCTGAGTTGTTAGCGATGAAGAGTAAAAGCATCCTCCCTAATCATGAAGAACAAGCTGATTGGGATGCTGTTTTTGAAGAAGATCCAAGAGAAGAATTAATGAATCGATTGTTAGTATATAAACAATTTAAGGAAGCAGCAAATGTTTTTCAGGATAGAGAATCTGAGCGTGCGATGATCTTCACCCGTAATCCTACTGACTTATCTGAGTATGGGCCAGGACCTGAGGATATTACAATGCCAACCGATGTAACGATTTATGATATGTTAGGCGCATTACAAAAGCTGTTTAAACGAAAAAAGCTTCAAGAACCATTGCAAACAAAGATCGTCCGAGAAGAAATTTCCATTGAAAGAAGAATGGGTGAAATTGTTGACTATTTAAAACAACTTAAGAAACGGACTAATTTTATTAGTTTATTCCCATATAATGACAAGGAAAGTATAGTTGTTACATTTTTAGCAATTTTAGAGTTAATGAAAACTAAAGAAATTATTGTAGAGCAAGAACAAAATTTTTCGGACATTTTTCTAACTTCACGAGAAATATTCGAAAAAAAGCAAGCTGAGGTGTACTCGTAATGGAAAATGAACAAAAATTAATAGGTGTACTTGAAGGCCTATTATTTGTAGCTGGAGATGAAGGAATTTCAATTCTGGAACTATCTGATACGTTAGAATGTACTCAAACTGAAGTGCTAGAATTGATCGAGATTTTAAAGTCAGAATATGAAAAGTCATCTAGAGGATTACAAGTAAGAATTTTAGCGAATCGATATAAATTAACATCAAAAAGAGAGCATGGAGAATTTTTTAAAAAGCTAATTGAAAGCCCATCTAATTCGTCTTTGTCCCAAGCAGCACTTGAAACATTGGCGATCGTTGCATATCAACAGCCGATTACTCGTACAGAAATTGAAGATATTCGTGGCGTGAAAACAGAAAAACCGATTCAAACGCTTGTCTCGAAATATTTGATCAAAGAAGTCGGTCGTGCTGAAGGTACTGGACGTGCAATTTTATATGGTACAACATCTGAGTTCTTAGATTATTTTGGTTTAAAAAATATTAAAGAGCTACCACCACTTCCACAGGACCTAAAAATGGAAGAAATTGAGGAAGAGGCTGATTTATTTTTTAGTAAGTTTGAAAAAGAAGATTAGTTAAAAAATTCTGCAATTATCTATCCGTACTATGTTACACTAATACTATGGAAATCTTTGGAGGGTGAAAGTATTGTATATTTATAATTGTCATGGATACGAATTAGTAAAAGCTCAGTCAAACACTTCAGAAGACTTTTTTAATCGTTCTGAAGTTGAATATGAATATAATGGTCAAAAATATGTAACGTCAGTACTATATGTAAGATTTTTTGAGGAACAGCTTCCAGAAATGAGTGAAGTGAAAACAACTGTATTTTATGATAATGGTGATGAGTCAATTTATTTCCGCGATTTAGTTGCTCTTGCTTTTATTATTAATAATCCATCTTATCGTGGACGTAAACGAATTTATATAAATGAAATAAATGAGTTCGTTAACGAGCTTAAAGGTGTAGATTTTGATCAATTAGTTGGATATGCAAGAGGAATTAAACAAAGTACAAGTAAAAGAGTTGAAGTAACGATCTAATTTATGGAGGGAATACAATGTCGAATAAGATGGTAGAGCATCAATTAAAAATAGTTGGTCATCAATTAGGTATTGTGGGATTAGAGTGTAATATGTTTTTAAATAAACATTCTTTACCGTCATTTCAACAGGAAAATTCATCAATAAATCAAACGTATATGGAAAGTATTCTTACTTCATTGCGTAGAATTTCGGTTTATAGTGAGGATGCAAGAGAAGTTTGTGAAAAGATTTTAAGTGGTGGGTTCCATAAAGCAACTGCAGAAGAAACATTACATAAAATTTATCATAGATGTATTGCAGAGTTTTTCTCTCCAAAGAATGATGCATGGTTTGAAAATAGTCGTGCCGCTTATACTGGAAATCAGGCGATTACTTTTTATAAAGAAGTTCCACAATCAATTCAGTCATTGTTTACAAAATTAGAAAAGGTTTTTCAACAAATGAGAGAAGAACTTGAGTATTATGAAACTGATTATACAACGAAAAAGATGCAACAATATAAACAGTAATGATTCATTCACAAATTGTAAAATATATATAAAGGAAAAAGACTAGAAAATGTTTCTAGTCTTTTTCTTATCAGTTACGTTACAATATGTTAGAAATTGTTTTGAATGAGAAGAGGAAGAAAAATGAAATCTATATTTTCAATAGGACAACGAACAATCAAAACCGCAATTGGAAGCGGGATATCACTCATAATCGCAGAAGCGTTGCATTTGCAAAATTATAGTACGGCGGCTGTTGTCACTTTACTAAGTATTCAAAATACAAAGCGAAAATCATTTTTTGTAGCGATCCAAAGATTTATAGCGTCAGTTATTGCAATGTTTTTTGGTTGGATGTTATTTGAATATTTAAGCTATCATCCTCTAACAGTTGTTATCTATTTCTTATTAACGATCCCTTTATTAGTTACATTAAAGCTTCAAGAAGGCATCATCCCTAGTTCGGTCATTGTACTGCAAATTTATGTTAGTACTGATAAGACGATTGGCTTTTTATATAATCAAGTATTGATCCTTGCAATTGGAATTGGAATTGCATTGATTATGAATACATATATGCCAAGTATAGAAAAGAAAATGGTTGAGACCCAAAAGAAAATCGAACAAAATTTTAAAATGTTGCTGTTAGGGATTTCATTAAAAATGAAGGGCAAAGATGAGGATTTAAAAGAATACATAATTGAAACAAATAACTTACTACAAAAAGCAAAATCATTAGCATTTAGACAAGTTGAAAATAGTTTTATTAAAACAAATGTATATTACTTAACCTATTTTGAGATGCGAGAAAGACAATTTGAGATCATTACGAATCACATTATCCCAATCTTAAAACAAATTGATATCAACTTCGAGCATACAAAAATCATTGCAGAATTTTTTGAGGATACTGGTGTTTATTTGAAGGAAAAATCAACAGGTATTGAATTGTTAGGAGAATTTAACCATATGATGCAAGAATTCAAAAGAATGCCATTACCTAAAACTAGAGATGAATTTGAAACGAGAGCAAATTTAATGAAGGTTGTGTATGAACTTGAAAAAGTCATTACGTTAAAACTGGAGTTTTATGCTGAACATCGTACAATACTCGAGACAGAATAAAATAGCCATCCTAATCATAATACGATATTTCTTACCGGTAATACCGTTATCATAACCATCATACAATTGAAAGTAGAAGAGAATGCATTTTCTCTGTGGAGGTGGAATATGGTAAATCAATCTGAACTTATTACTTACTTTCAAGAAGTTGAGGATTGGTGTGGGAATGTCTTGCAATTACTTGCAGAAAGATTTGATCAACTACAGGAAAAGGAACTATTAGAATATAAAGTAAAATTATTACTAAACCGAATGGGTACAACGAGTTATTATGTAGATCAAAATTCATTTTTAGATGAAATTTCAATGGATGTAGACGACATCCAAGAAAGATTAATTTCATTATTAAATGAAGAAGAATATGATGATAGTTATGCATATCGAGTCATGGAAGTAGAGGAAAAAATTGAAATAGGTAAACACGAATTACCTCCTCTGCCTTATCCATATAATGCATTAGAACCATATATTTCAAAAGAAATTATGATTCTTCATCATGACAAACATCATAAAAGTTACGTAGACGGTTTAAATAAGGCAGAAATTGAACTTGAAAAAGCAAGAAAGAATAATCAATTTGATTTATTAAAGCATTGGGAGCGGGAATTGGCATTTCATGGTTCAGGGCACTACTTACACACCATTTTTTGGAACAATTTAAGTAAAGCAGGTGGAGGTAAGCCTCAAGCTGAGCTGTTAAAACAAATAGAAGATGATTTTGGAAGTTATGAAGCTTTTAAAGAGCACTTTACACAGGCAGCCAAAAAAGTTGAAGGTGTAGGTTGGGCTATTTTAGTATGGGTTCCAAGAGCAAATCGACTCGAGATTTTGCAAACTGAAAAACATCAATTCTTTACTCAATGGGATACAATTCCTTTACTCGTATTAGATGTTTGGGAACATGCCTATTATCTTCAATATAAGTTTGATAAAGATTCATATGTTGATAATTTTTGGAACATTGTTAACTGGGATGATGTGAATTACAGATATGAATATGCAAGCCAATTAAAATGGAAGCCATTTTATTAATAAAAGAGTTACATTAAGGGTCTCAGTTGTCCAGCATTTCCCATAGGAGTCGAGGAGCTTACGTTCTATTCGATTTCTAAAAAAAGCCATTTCAAAAAAGCTTAATTCAACTTCATCATTAAAAATAAAACTTATTTGCTCTGTAAGAAGAAGTGTGCGATGAATTGTACTCCAGTATACTCGCTTTCCCTGGGGCAAACGATAAGTTAATCAGTCAAACAATAACCAAAATATCAACGTTAAATATAATCATAGGTTAATAAAAAAAAGATGCCGGATACATTTTACCTTTCAAGGAAATGTATTCGGCATTTTTTCTTTTAAAAAAAAAGTCATTTTTTTATCTTTCAATTCGTAAACTTGTACTAATTAGGACTAACTGTGGAGTGATGCGAAAATGAAAAAATGGCTAATATTAGGAATCATTAGCTTATTTCTAATTGGAATAATAATTCCAACAAATAACGTAAAAGCATTTGGAGGAGTTAGTGCTAGAAATGCGGTGCTAATGGATCAAAAGACTGGAAGAATTTTATATGGAAAAGCAATGCATGACCCTGAAAGAATTGCGAGTATCACAAAAATCATGACAGCAATATTAGCTGTAGAATCAGGGAAGCTTCAAAATACAGTTACGATTAGTTCGAGAGCTGTTCAAACTGAAGGTTCATCTATTTATTTAAAACCAGGTCAGAAAATTAAACTAGAAGATTTAGTATACGGATTAATGCTTAGGTCAGGTAATGATGCTGCAAACGCTATTGCAGAAGCAGTCGGGGGCAGTATTGAAGGTTTCGTTTATATGATGAACGAAAAAGCGAAAGAAATTGGGATGAGCAATTCGTTTTTTAGTAATCCATCTGGTTTAGATGAAAATGGGAAGGAACATTATTCATCAGCTTATGATATGGCGCTACTTACAAGATACGCAATGGAAAATCCAAATTATGCAAAAATAGCTGGAACAAAAATTCATAGAGCAAAAAATACAGCAGAGTCTTGGGATTATGTTTGGAAAAATAAAAATAAGTTACTAACATTTATGTACAAGTATAGTACAGGTGGGAAAACAGGATTTACAAAGAAAGCTAGAAGAACCCTTGTTTCAACTGCATCGAAAAACGGAATGGATTTAATCGTTGTTACTTTAGATGATGGTCAAGATTGGCAAGACCATATGGCACTATTTGAATACGGATTTGATCAATACCCTTTAACAAAAGTAATGAATAAGGGCGGTATTAGAGAAGTTAAGAACAAGATTTACAAAGGACATGTTTATTTGAAAAATGATTTCTTTTATCCATTAGATGAAAAAGAGAAGGAACAAGTTACTGTGACGATTGAATTGGAAAAACCTACAGATAAACGATTTGAGAATGATGAAATTGTCGGTAAAGCGATCATTGAATTAGAGGGTGAACAATTAGGAACAAGGAATATTTTTTATAGTAAAAGCAAAGTTAAGGTTTTTACAAAAGAGGTTTTTGAACAAAGTAAAGAAGTGTTATTAAACTTAATGGGAGAGCACTCAAATGGTTAATATCATTTGGGTTGCTCTTACGATTATTGGTTTTGTATTTGCGATGGTAAATGGGACAATTGAGGAAGTCAACAAAGCTGTGTTTGATGGAGGGAAACAGGCAATCACCATTTGTATTGGTCTAGTAAGTGTGCTTGTATTTTGGTTAGGACTAATGAGAATAGCAGAAGAATCAGGATTATTAAAAATTTTATCGAAGCTATTCCAACCATTTCTAACGTTCCTGTTTCCTAGAATTCCAAAAGACCACCCTGCCCTTGGATATATTATGTCAAATATGGTTGCCAATTTATTTGGTCTAGGTAACGCTGCAACTCCACTTGGTATTAAAGCAATGGAGCAATTAAAGGTATTAAATAAAAATAGCCAAGAAGCAAGTGATGATATGATTACATTTCTAACGCTTAATACATGTGCTATTACGTTAATCCCTACAACTGTAATAGGAATTAGAATGTCTTATCATTCAGCTAATCCGACTGAAATCGTTGGAGTTACGATTCTCGCCCAAGTCGTTTCATTTATTGGTGGATTATTGATTAACAGCTTTTTTGCAAAAAGACGTAATCGGAAGGGGAGAAGATAAATGGGGGTTATGAATACAATCTCGCTTTATATCATTCCCTTTATCATTGCAGTCATTTTAATTCATGGAACATGGAAAAAGGTTCCTACATACGAATCATTTGTAGAAGGTGGAAAAGAAGGGGTTACAATTGCAGTTCAATTAATTCCGTTTTTAGTAGGTATGTTAGTTTCAATATCAATATTTAGAGCTTCTGGTGCCTTAGAATTTTGTGTTGAACTTCTCCGTCCTTTACTAGCCTCTCTTGGTATACCAGCAGAAGTATTTCCTCTGGCGATTATTCGCCCAATATCAGGGTCCGCAGGTTTAAGTATCACTGCTGATCTAATTAAAACGTATGGTCCAGATTCATTTATCGGACGACTTGCGTCTACAATGCAAGGTAGTACGGATACAACTTTATATGTTTTAACTGTTTATTTTGGTGCTGTTGGAATACGAAAAATGGGTGATGCTTTAAAGGTTGGCTTGCTTGCAGATGCACTTAGCATTATCTTTTCTATCGTATTTGTAACGATATTCTTTGCTTAATATATTGAAGTACTTTTATTCCTTTTAAAAGGTATAAAAGTACTTTTTTATTGCGTGATAAAAATAAATATCTTATAATACCAATAAGAATAGTTGGTATTAAGACAACGTTCAATTTTACCCATGTTGCATATAATGGATTGGAAGAAACTACCCTTTTTTTGTGGCATAAAGGAGCTTGAAATTATGAAAGTTGTAAAGTCAGTACATGAACTGATTGGATCAACACCATTACTTGAAATTACATCTTTTCCTTTACCTAAAGGCACTAGATTATTTGCAAAACTAGAATATTGTAATCCTGGCGGAAGTGTTAAAGACAGACTAGGGATGGAATTACTAGAAAGTGCATTTAAAGAGGGAAAATTAAAAAAAGAAGGCACAGTTATTGAACCAACAGCAGGAAATACTGGTATTGGTTTAGCATTAGCAGCGCTAAAGTATGAAGTAAATGTTATTTTCGTTGTACCAGAGAAGTTCAGCTTGGAAAAACAAACATTAATGAGAGCGCTTGGCGCAAAAATTGTAAACACTCCAACTTCAGAGGGTATGACTGGTGCAATAAAAAAAGCAAATGAGTTATCAAAAGAAATACCAAATTCATTTGTACCTTCTCAATTTAGTAACGAAGCAAATCCTAGAACTTACTATAAAACGTTAGCGCCTGAACTTGTTGAACAATTGGATGGCAAAATAGATGTATTCGTTGCTGGAGCTGGTAGTGGTGGAACGTTTACTGGAACAGCACAGTATTTAAAAGAAAAATGTAACAATGTAAAAACTGTAATCGTTGAGCCAGAAGGTTCTATTTTAAATGGAGGCGAGCCCGGTTCGCACGATACAGAAGGGATTGGAATGGAATTCATTCCAGGGTTTGTAGATACTAGTTTATTTGATGAAATCTATACGGTACTAGATAAAGATGCGTTTCATTTAGTAAAAGAAATTGCAAGAAAAGAAGGTTTACTAGTAGGAAGCTCTTCTGGGGCAGCACTTTATGCAAGTTTGCAGGAAGCAAAAAAAGCTGAACCAGGAAGTACGATTGTAACAATTTTTCCAGATAGCAGTGAAAGATACTTAAGTAAAAACATATATAGCGGAGGATTAATATGAAGAAAAAGACAGCGTTAATTCATGGAGGAATCAGTAGAGATGAAGCAACAGGTGCAGTTAGTGTTCCGATTTATCAAACAAGTACGTATAAGCAAGATGCTGTTGGTAAGCATAGAGGCTTTGAATATTCCAGAACAGGCAATCCAACACGTCATGCGCTTGAAGAATTGATGAAAGATATTGAACACGGTGTAGCAGGATTTGCATTTGCTTCAGGTATGGCGGCTATTCATACGGTATTTAGTTTGTTTAAAACGGGTGATCATATTGTTGTAGGTGATGATGTATATGGTGGAACGTATCGTTTATTAACAAAAGTGTTATCAAATTTAGGTATTACAGCAACATTTGTCGACACAAGTAACTTAGCTTTAGTTGAAGAAGTTATATCTCCAAACACAAAAGCAATCTTTATTGAATCACCAAGTAACCCATTGTTAAAAATTACAGATATTAAAGGTGTATCAAAAATTGCAAAAGAATATAATGTACTAACGATTGTAGATAACACATTTGCAACACCATACTGGCAACAGCCTTTAACACTTGGAGCGGATATTGTCGTTCATAGTGGAACGAAATATTTAGGCGGCCATAGTGATGTTGTAGCAGGTATTGTTGTGACAAATAACGTAGAACTTGCTGAAGAAATTGGATTTTATCAAAATTCAATCGGAGGCGTGCTTGGTCCAAATGACAGCTGGTTACTACAACGCGGTATTAAAACGTTAGGCATTAGAATGGAAGAGCATGAGAGAAATACTCACGAAATTGCAAAATTATTAAGTGCACATCCAAATGTTAATAAAGTATTTTATCCAGGATTAGAATCACATCCAAATCATGACTTAGCGAAACAACAAAGTAGTGGTTTTGGTGGAATGTTATCTTTTGAACTTCAAGAAGGTTTAGATCCGGAAGTGTTTGTAGGGAAATTAAAATGGTTTACATTAGCTGAAAGCTTAGGAGCAGTAGAAAGTCTTGTAGGAATTCCTTCAAAAATGACTCATGCTTCTATTCCAAGAGAAAAACGATTAGCATCTGGTATCTCTGATGAACTAATTCGTTTATCAATTGGACTTGAAGATTTAGATGATTTAAAAGAAGACTTAGAACAGGCATTAATATTTGAAACATCAAGGGTGAGATAAATGGGTAGAGAATTTTTAGATGTATTCACAGGTTGGGCAGAAAGTTATGATTCATTCGTTCAAGGACATGATGCGGAATATAAAGAAGTATTCCGACGATATGATGAAATTTTAGATGAAATTGTAAAACGTAGTGGTGAAAATGTACTTGAATTTGGAATTGGTACTGGTAATTTAACAAAGCTTTTACTCGATTCTAAAAAACAAGTATTTCCGATTGAACCATCGCCAGAAATGAGACTTATCGCATCTAAAAAATTAGGTGAACATGTTGTCATTCATGATGGAGATTTAATTGATTTTCCAAAACCAACTCAACAAATTGATACAATTGTAAGTTCTTATGTATTTCATCATTTAACTGATGATGAAAAATATGAAGCTATTAAACTATATCATTCTCTGTTACCAGTTAACGGTAAAATTATTTTTGCAGATACAATGTTCCAATCAGAAGAAGCTTTTCAAAATGAAATTACAAAGGCGGATCAAGCCAATTTCATTGATTTAAGAGATGATTTGAAAAGAGAATATTACCCATTAATACCAGTTATTCGTTCTCATTTTGAAAAAAATGGCTTTTCAGTCAGTTTCCAACAATTTAATGATTTTGTATGGATTGTAGAAGCAACAAAACAATAGAGAGATTTTTTAGGAGGAAATAAATATGCCATCAGTAGAAAGTTTTGAATTAGATCATACAAAAGTAGTTGCACCTTATATTAGACATTGTGGGACGCACCAAGTTGGTACAGATGGTGTTGTAACGAAATATGATATACGTTTTTGCCAACCTAACAAACAAGCGTTACAACCTGCAACAATTCATACATTAGAGCATTTATTAGCATTAAACGTTAGAGAAGCAGTACCAGTAGGTGAACCATTCAAAATAATCGATTTATCACCGATGGGTTGCCAAACAGGCTTCTATTTAATTATCGCTGGAGAACCATCAATTTCAGACGTAATTGCATTATTACGTAAAACAGCTGAATTAGGAATTCAAGTTGAAGAAGTACCAGCAGCAAATGAACTTCAATGTGGTCAAGCGAAACTTCATGATCTTGAAGGTGCTAAAAAGTGGTTGAAATATTGGAGCGAACAAACAGACGAAAAATTAGCAAGCGTATTTGCATAATATTAAGAATGTAAAATAAACAAAAATAAAACGTCATCGTATTTGAACTGTACAACTAAATGTTAGACATAACTAACTTTTAGAGCGGTAGTTCATTGATGGCGTTTTTTATACTTTCGTATTTATTCTTAATTGATGACAAGTAGTAATTTTTCTTTGGGAACTGTAAATTTAATTTCACCAATATTATCTTCAATATCTTCAATCGTAGGTATTTCGTCAAAACTTTGGATTGAAATTGCGTCATCTAAACATAATAAGATATAAGGATAATTTGTTTCTGTAGAGTCATAGATTAACTTGTATGCTTTCGAAGGTTTATGAGAAGTAAAAAATACATCGCCTAATTTAAACGATCCAACTGAATTATATTTTATGGATGGATTAAAAGAATAATTCATATTGTTTTCTCCTTTTTTAGTTAATAAATATAGTATTGACACCTTATTGTTTGAATAAACTTTTGATGATTAATTTGCTTGAATTGTGATGGAGAGTTTATTTTTTTGAGTAACCATTGTAATTTCACCGATCCATTCTTCTATATCACCTAAAGTTGGCATAATATCGTAATTTTGAACTAATCTTGCATCTGATAATGAAACAAGTACATAAGGGTATTCCTCTTCATTTTCTTCATATACAAGCATATAAACTGTTTCATGCTTCTTAGTGATTAGAACACTACCAGGGGAAATGACCTTTGTACGATCAAATGCTGAAGGATGTTTTAATGTTAAATTCATTTCGAATACCTCATTTCTGCAAATCTAGTAAATTATATGTGACCTTTCCTAAAATATTCGTAAAGTGATAGAGTTGAAAAACTGACATTCGAATTCTGAAGTGAAATATCGAGAGGGCTTAGTCGAAACAAAGCATTTTAGATCGCCTTATTCCAAAATTAGTCTATCAATAAAACCTTAACATGCTTGTTTTAGACAGTACAAAACATCATTTAGTGACTTGAAGTGATGCACTAGTGAACTAGGATGAGCTTTTTCCACTTTTCAACTTGTATTCAGTCGTATAAATCTGTATGATGGTTGAAGAGGTGAATTGAGCGAATGGAAAGATTGCAGAAGGTTATTGCTAGAGCCGGGATTGCTTCTCGACGAAAAGCAGAAGAATTAATTAAAGAAGGAAAAGTTAAAGTAAATGGTCAAATTGTTACTGAACTAGGGGTAAAGGTTACTAGTAACGATAAAGTTGAAGTGGATGAAGTTCCTATCGACAAAGAAGAACCAGTATACTTTATTTTATATAAACCATCTGGTGTCATTTCTAGTGTGTCTGATGATAAAGGTAGAAAAGTCGTAACGGATTTCTTTCCAATGATTCCGCAACGAATTTTTCCAATTGGCAGATTAGATTATGATACATCAGGAATTATTCTTTTAACGAATGACGGAGAATTCTCGAATTTACTACAGCATCCTAAGTATGAAATTGATAAAGAGTATATTGCTAAAGTAAAAGGCATCCCAACAAAAGAGCAGTTGCGTAAATTAGAACGTGGAATTGTACTTGAAGATGGAAAAACAGCGCCAGCTGGGGTAAAAATGATTTCACTTGATAAGAAGAAAAATACTGCAATCATTAGATTGGTCATTCATGAAGGTAGGAACCGTCAAGTAAAAAGAATGCTTGAGGCGATCGGAACTCCTGTAATGAAGTTAAAACGTGAGCGTTATGCGTTCTTAGATTTATCAGGATTAACTGCTGGTGATGCAAGGGAGTTATCACCACATGAGGTAAAACAATTAAGAGCGATGGCTTCAGCAAAGCCACGTTAATAAAAAGACTCGGCCGATGCCGAGTTTTTTCTTGCGTGAAAACGATTGTGATGAATAGATGTTAGAATATTTAGTCTTTTAGTCGATGCCTTCATATTTCTATTCAAGAATAGGAAATAATGATATTCTTACATATGGGAGGAACTGCTTATATGAAAAAAAATAGAACGTTAATTCGTACATTAATCCTTTTAATTATGGTTGCTGCAATTGGATATACTTTTTACATAAATTTCTTCAAGGAGGATGAAGTGGTAAGCAAAGGGAGTACAGCACCTAACTTTGCTTTAACTGAACTGAATTCCGAAGATAAATTTACACTTTCTGAGCAGAAAGGAAAAGGCGTCATCGTTAACTTTTGGGGTACTTGGTGTGAGCCTTGTAAACGTGAAATGCCTTTTATGAACGAGTTATATCAAAAGTATAAAGATCAAGGAATTGAATTATTTGCATTAAATGCAGATGAGTCAGAGTTTTCCGTGAAAAAATTTGTAAGCGATTATAAACTTACATTCCCGGTTGCGATTGATAAAGATCAAGAAATTTTAAACATTTATGGTGTGAATCCATTACCGACAACATTTTTTGTAAGTCCTGATGGAAAAGTAAAAAGAATTGTAACTGGTCAAATGACTTCTACTTCTTTTGAAAATTATATTAAAGAAATATTACCAAAATGATGCTGTGAAATGAGTTAGGGGAAAAGATATGGAGACTTTTAAATGTGAATGTGGACATTTGAATCATGTTGGAACAGTGATCTGTGAATCATGTGGTAAGCCGCAGGATGATAATGCAACTGATCTACTTGATATGAAATATGAGGGTACAGCAAGGCGTTCTATCGTAAACAATCAAACTTTTATTGATAAAGTATGGATGTTTTTTTCTTCAGTAAAAGTTGCTGTAGTCATCATTGTCATTACACTTATAGCTGCTGCACTTGGTACGATTTTTCCTCAAAGAGATTTACTTCCACCAACTGCAGATCCAACAACCTATTACCAAGATGAGTATGGTACATTTGGTAAAATCTATGACTTTATTGGACTAGATAATACATTCAACTCATGGTGGTTTATGTTACTAGTAGCTTCAATCGGCGTATCACTAGTCATATGTAGTTTAGATCGTATTGTCCCACTTTATAAAGCGTTGAATAAACAAACTGTAACTAGACATCCAGGCTTTTTAAAAAGACAAAGAATGTTTGGAACTTCTAAAGTGGATAATATCACTGAGGAAATTGAAAAAGCAAAGAAAAATCTAATAAAGAAACGTTATAAAATTCGTGAAGAAAACGGAAATATTCTTGCTGAAAAAGGCAGATTTTCTCGCTGGGGTCCATATGTAAACCATATTGGGTTAATCATTTTCTTAATTGGTGTCATGTTAAGATATGTACCTGGAATGTATTTAGATAAAGCGTTATGGGTTCAAGAAGGTGAACTAAAGCCAATCGTTGGAACGAATCAAAATTATTATATTAAGTTAAATGACTTCCATATGGAAACTTATAATAAGAATACTGAAGGTAAAGTTTACGAAGAAGCAATTGAACGTTTTGGAAATGATAAAATTCCGAAAAACTATCAAGCTGACGTTACATTATATAAACGTCAAGGGAATTTAATTCCTGGCGAAGAGCCGAAACTAACAAAAGTAAAAGATTATAATATTCGAGTGAATGAACCTTTAAAATTCCAGAATTTTGCTTTATATCAAGTAGACTATAAAATTGGAGAATTTAGTGCATTTTTATTTACACTTGAAGATAAAAAAACTGGAACGAAATTAGGTCCATTAAAAGTAGACTTACAAAATCCGAAAGAAGTTTATGAGTTAAAAGATGGTTACAAAGTAGAGCTTAGAAACTATTTTCCTGACTTTTATTTCAATTCAGATGGTGTTCCTGATACAAAAACAAGAAAACCAAACAATCCAGCATTTGTATTTAAAATGACTACACCCGAAACACCAAAAGGTGAGGTTGCATTCGTTGCAATTAAGCAAAACATTGAGCCAGATGGTGTAAACAAATACAAAATGACGTTTGCTGGTATTGAAACAAAAGATTCGACTGGATTAACAGTTCGTAAAGATTTAACACTTTGGTTACTAGGAATTGGAGGAACAATCTTTATGATTGGCGTTATCCAAGGTATGTACTGGTATCATCGAAGAGTTTGGATCCAAAATCAAAATGGGGAAATTTGGATAGCGGCTTTTACAAATAAAAACTATTATGGTTTAAAACAAGAGTTGAAAAAAGTGTTGGGAGACACTAAGATTGAATTGCCAATCGATCAACAATCTGAAAAAAGTGTTTAATAGGGGGAAAATATGTACGAGCTAAGTAGTAATTTCTTATTTATTTCGTTTATTTGTTACATCGTAGCTACTTTCTTTTTTGGTGGCTCGCTAAAAGTAAACGATCAAGGACCTAATAGATGGGCTACGATAGGAATATCAATAACTGTTTTAGGTTTTTTATCACAAATCATTTATTTTATTACAAGATGGATCGCAGCAGGACATGCACCTGTAAGTAATCTATTTGAGTTTATTACATTCTTTGGAATGATGTTAATTTTAGCATTTATTCTGATCCATTTTATTTACCGATTAAATATTATTGGATTATTTGCATTACCAATCGCAATTATTATTATTGCATATGCAACTGTGTTTCCACATGAGATTAAACCATTAGTTCCTTCTTTAAAAAGTTATTGGTTACATATCCATGTAACAACAGCTGCTTTAGGTGAAGCGATTTTAGCAATTAGTTTTATTACTGGTTTAATTTATTTAATTAAAAATATTGATCAATCTAAGTCTACGAAAAAAACGTTCTGGCTTGAAGCAGTTCTATACTTCTTAGTAACTGTTGTAGCATTTATTCTTATTTCAACTGCATTTAATGCATCAGGTTACGAAGCGAAATACAATTGGGTTAATAAAGATGATGTCAAAGAAGAAATGATTTACAATTTACCATCGATTGTTGGTCCACATCAAGGTGAGTTAACAACAGAAGGAAAATTTGAAGCACTTGCCGATATGCCAGCATTAATCAATGCTAAAAAACTAAATACAGTTATTTGGTCAATTTTTGCAGGAGTAGCACTGTATCTTGTGATTCGTTTAATCATTAGAAAGCGTATTGGCGCATTTTTACAACCGTTCGTACAAAAGGTTGATAGTGATTTATTAGATGAAATTGGTTATCGTGCGGTAGCGATTGGTTTCCCTGTCTTTACTTTAGGAGGCTTAATCTTTGCGATGATTTGGGCTCAAATTGCCTGGACAAGATTTTGGAGCTGGGATCCTAAAGAGGACTGGGCTTTAATAACATGGTTATTCTATGCAGTATTCTTACACTTGCGTTTTAAACGTAACTGGCAAGGGGAAAAATCGGCATGGTTGGCTGTAATTGGTTTTGCAATCATCATGTTCAACTTAATAGCAGTAAACTTAATCATTGCTGGACTACACTCATACGCTTAAAAGTAAAGCGTATGGCATTCCTGATTCGTTCAGAAATTGAATGGATATTATAAAAGACAGAATAAAGTATGCTAGTTTACTTTATTCTGTCTTTTTTGCTTTATTTATGAAAATGATGGAAATAATAAGTTCATAGAATTATGTAAAAATGTTCACAAATTGGACTAGAATATACAATTTTTATTATGTAAAATTATGTAAAGGGGGTTAAAAGAAAATGGATCAAAACATAAAAATATTAATTGTAGATGATGAAGATAGAATTAGACGTTTATTAAAAATGTACTTAGAGCGTGATGGTTACATGATTGATGAAGCAGACAATGGTGAGGATGCATTAGAATTAGCGTTGAAAAATGATTACTCACTGATCCTATTAGATTTAATGATGCCTAAAATAGATGGAATTGAAGTTTGTAGAGAGTTACGAAAAGTGAAAACGACGCCGGTCATTATGCTTACTGCAAAAGGTGAAGAAACAAATCGTGTGCAAGGATTTGAAGTTGGTACGGATGATTATATAATCAAACCGTTTAGCCCGCGTGAAGTCGTACTTAGAGTAAAAGCCTTATTAAGACGTTCATCAAATATGCCAGTTTTCACTTCGGACAATTCTTCTGCAAAAGACGTAGTTGTTTTCTCACATTTAACCATTGATAATGATGCCCATAAAGTAATTGTTGAAGGTGAAGAAGTTAGCTTAACGCCAAAAGAATATGAACTGTTGTTATTTTTAGCGAAATCACCTGATAAGGTGTTCGATCGTGAGACATTGCTAAAATCAGTATGGCAATACGATTTCTTTGGTGACTTACGTACTGTTGATACTCACGTGAAAAGATTACGTGAAAAACTTAGTAAATGTTCTGAAGATGCGGCTAAAATGATCGTTACTGTTTGGGGAGTAGGCTATAAATTTGAGGTAGGTCAGGAGTAATGATTTTAAGAAGTTTAGTTGGTAAGCTTTGGCTTACAATTATTTTACTAGTTTCGCTTGTATTGTCATTTTTAACATTTGTACTCATAGGATTCTTTGAAAAATTTTATATTGATCTTCAAGTACAAAATATGAAAGATGATGCAACGAAAATAGCTGGGTTGATCGAGAAAGGTCAATCAATGTCCGATGTTGAGTACTTATCCAATAATATTGTAAATCGATATTCGAGAGTTATCATTTCTATTGAAGATGAAGAACCTTGGTACTCAAGTAATAAATACGGCATCCAAGAACTACCATATGAAGAAATACAAAAAGATCATGTTTTAAATAGGACGATTGAATACAAAGAAGATGTAAGCAAAAGACTTGTATACGGTAAGAATAGTGAAAGAGAAAAATTAGTAGTTGGTATAGCGATAAAGGATCAAGATCATCAAGGTGCTGTATATATGTATCAATCATTACAGCCTGTTAAAGGGATGATTCATCAAACTACAAACTTTGTATTACTTGCTGCTTCTATTGGTATTGTATTAACAACTTTTTTCTCGTTTTTCCTTTCTTCAAAAATTACTGCACCACTTAGAAAAATGAAAGAAGTGGTCGGTGATATGACCTCAGGTAATTTTGATGCAAAAGTTCCAATTCACTCAAATGACGAGATTGGTGAACTTGCATATTCATTTAATAAAATGAGTAAGAAGCTAAACTTTAATATGAATGCGTTAAAACAAGAAAAAGAGAAAGTATCAAATATCATTACGAGTATGGTAGACGGTGTCATATCGATTAACAATGAAGGTAGTATTGTAACGACTAATCCACCGGCTGCACGATTTTTAAAAATGTTAAATGATGATGAAATTGAAAAAGACTCAGAACTAGTTTTGACAAAAGACTTATTAGATTTATATAAACTTGTAGTCGAAAGTGAAAAGAAGCAATTTATCGAGTTGAATTTAGACCAAGGTAATTGGCAAATTGTAATGTCACCTTTATATAATCAAACAAATATACGTGGTGTTGTTGCGGTTATTCGTGATGTAACGGAACAAAGACGTTTAGAAAAAATGAGAAAAGATTTTATCGCAAATGTATCTCATGAGTTAAGGACGCCAATCTCATTATTACAAGGCTATAGTGAGGCGATTGTTGATGGCGTTGCGGAGTCTAAGGAAGAGATGCAAGAGTTGTCACAAATTATATACGATGAATCATTAAGGATGAGTAGATTAGTAAATGATTTATTAGATTTAGCTCGTATGGAAAATGGCTTTACTGAGTTAAATCGTGAACCAGTACCAGTCATTCCATTTGTAGATCGTATTATTAGAAAATTTAAAGCGCTAGCAAGAGAGAAGAATGTTTCACTTTTTGGTGAATTAGATGATATTGTACAAGTTACGATTTTGATCGATGAAGATCGAATGGAACAAGTCTTTACAAATTTAATCGTTAATGCCATTACACATTCCAATGAAAATGGTAGAATCATCGTTTCAGTTTCTCAGAATAGTGAGGATACGATTTTTGAGTTCATTGATTCGGGCGCTGGTATTTCGAACGAAGATTTACCATTTGTGTTTGAAAGGTTCTACAAAGCCGATAAAGCACGTACAAGAGGTAAGAGTGGTACAGGTCTTGGTTTATCAATCGTTAAGAATATCGTGAACGCCCATGGTGGTTCAATCCAAGTATTCAGCGAAATAGGGCAAGGTACGACATTTAAAGTGAAAATACCACATTTTATACGAATAAATGAAAAAGTTGTAGAGTAATCTTGTTTCATATAAAACAATTAAATAAAATAATTGAATTCTCACTTATTATACTTTACGATTAATATAATGAAATATTGATGAATTTAGTGCGATAATCGCTTAATAGGGAATCTGGTAAAGTCCAGAACTGTCCCCGCAACTGTAATGTGGACGAAACGAACATACCACTGTTCCATTGGAATGGGAAGGTCGGAGTAGGTTGAAGCAGAGTCAGTAGACCTGCTAAATTCATCCGTTTTCAATTCTTCGGGGAGTGAGAATTTGAAGCAGCAGTTGCAAGTTTAACTTGTATCATTATGTTGTTTCGAGCCCCTTCAAAAATTTGAATGGGGTTTTTTTATGCTTTCCAACATACTAGGGGGAGAACTATGAAGAAAATCGTATCAAGTTTGTTTGTCGTTTTATTATGCTTAGGGTTATTTGGGTGTAACAGTGAAACGGCACAAAAAGAAACAAATGTTCCAAAAACTGAAGCTGCACAATTTCCTTTAACAGTAAAAGATTCAACAGAAAAAGAAATTGAGATTAAAGAAGAACCTAAAAAAATTATTTCGTTAATACCAAGTAACACTGAAATCTTGTTCTCATTAGGAAAAGGAAAAAACGTAATCGGCGTTACTGATTTTGATAACTATCCTGAGGAAGTTAAAGAAATCGACAAAGTTGGTGGAAATAATGCTGATATGACTTATAACATTGAGAAAATCATCTCACTTCAACCTGATTTAGTATTAGCTCATGAATCAAGCCTAGGTATATCCGCAGATGGTTTAGAACAATTAAAACAAGCCGGGATTACAGTGTTTGTTGTGAAAAATGCTGATTCAATCAATGACGTATATGATACAATTAAAGAGATTGGTCAAATCACAGGTAAAGTTGATGAGTCAAATAAAGTTGTAAGTGATATGAAGGAAGAATTAAAGAAAATTAGCGATAAAACTGCTAATATTGGCACGAACCCATTAGTTTGGTTAGAAATTTCAGGACCACCTGAAATATACACTGCAGGAAATGGGACGTTTCTTAATGAAATGATTTCAATTATTCATGCAAAAAACGTTGCTGAAAAAGAAAAAGGCTGGGTAATGTATAGTGAAGAATCTGCTATAAAGGCAAACCCAGATGTTATATTAACTACATATGGTGATTATGTACCTGATTTAGAGAAAGTTGTACTAGATAGAAAAAATTGGACCTCTGTAAATGCAATTAAAAATAAACGAGTTTTTGATATTAATGCTGATACAACATCTAGACCTGGTCCAAGACTTGTTGAAGGAGTAGAAGAAATTGCAAAGGCGGTTTATCCAGAGATTTTTGAATAAGAATATATTTATTATTCCATCATTTGTATTATTGTTATTATTTATTTTAGGGGTTTCGATAGGATCAACATCGATCCCCTTTTATTCTATTATTCAAAGTTTTTCAGATGCATTTTTTAAAACAAATTATGTCCCAGATGATATTCAAACAATTGTCATGAATATACGAGTACCTCGCGTATTGTTAGCGGGTTTAGTTGGAGCCTGCCTTGCATTAGCAGGGGTTGCATTTCAAGGGATATTAAAGAATCCTTTAGCTGATCCTTTTACGCTAGGTGTTTCTTCAGGGGCATCTGTAGGAGCAGTTTTTGTCTTGTTTTTCCAGATTAGCCTACCAATCGTTACCTATTTTACATTACCCGTTGTCAGCATTCTTTTTGGCTTTTTTACACTATTACTTTTGATTTTATTTGTACGAAAATTAGATCGTTCTTTGAATGTTGAAACATTAATATTAGGTGGAATCATTATTAGCTCATTTTGTTCGGCTTTATTATCTTTGTTTATAACATTTTCTGATAATGAATTACGTTCTGTAATCGGGTGGTTAATGGGGAATATCGGAGGAAGAGGCATACAGTATTCTATGACACTATTACCATTTTTAATTTTATCCTTCCTCATTTTATTTGGTCAACATAGACAATTAGATGCAATGACATTTGGCAGTACAAATGCAAAACATATTGGGATTGATGTGAAAAAGGTTACCTATGTAATTTTATTTACTGGCAGTATTCTATCAGGTGCAGCTGTAGCAGTATCAGGTACAATTGGATTTGTTGGATTAGTCGTTCCACATTTTACGAGAGTAATTGTAGGACCGTTACATAGAAAGCTGCTACCTTTATCGATGATAAACGGCGCAATCTTTTTAATAGGTTCTGATATTTTTTCTAGAGTCATATTAGCCCCAAGAGAATTACCAATAGGTGTGATTACCTCTTTAATTGGCGCGCCTATTTTTGCAATTATTTTACTTCAAATGAAGAGGAATAGAGGGAAACGATGATCAGTTGTCAGCAAATCTCATATTCATATAATGGGATTCAAAAAGATATAAAGGATCTTTCTTATTCCATCAATGAAGGTGAATGGTTAGGTATTATAGGACCAAACGGAAGCGGAAAGTCTACATTTTTACATATTCTGTGCGGACTCTTGAAACCGTTAACAGGGGATGTGATGGTTGATGGAGAATATATATCAAAGATGTCTAATAAAGACATTGCAAAAAAAATCGCCGTCCTATCACAACAAAATTCTTATACTTTTTCTTATGAAGTAAATGAAACAATTAAACTTGGACGAATTGCATATTCTTCCTCACTATTTCCAAACTGGACAAAGCAAGATGAAAACGCAGTTAATAATGCGTTATTAATGACTAGTACACACAATATGAAACAAAAATTTATTAGTGAGATAAGCGGCGGTGAGCGTCAAAGAGTATTTTTAGCACAAGCTTTTGCTCAAGAAACGCCTTATATATTTTTAGACGAACCAAGCAATCATTTGGATCTAATGCACACGATTAAAATATTAGATTTATTAAAAGAGTTACAACAAAAAGAAGAAAAAACAGTCATCACGGTTTTTCATGATTTAAATTTAGCAAGTTTATATTGTGATCGAATATTAGCGCTTAAAGATGGAACTACATTTTGTGAAGGCAAAACGGAAGATGTTTTAACTGAAGAAATACTTGAAGATCTTTATGGTACTTCTTTTCAAATTATGAACAATCCAAATACGAATAAAAAAGTGATTGTTTATAAAAGTAATTATGCTTAAATTTTTAGCTCTCTTACTATTGATAAATTACTATACTAATTGATTTTAACTAATTAAATAGTCAAATTCTATAAAAGAACAGTATGTAAGATTAGGAGGAAGTTTTCATGAAAATTTATACTAAAACGGGTGATAAAGGGCAAACAAGCTTAGTCGGTAAACGAGTAGATAAAGATCATTTGAGAGTAGAATCGTATGGCACGATCGATGAGGTTAATACTATCGTGGGATATGCTATGACTTATTTAGACTCAGAAGATACTAAAGACCTGTTTGAAAGCTTACAAAAAATACAACACGAATTATTCGATTGTGGTGGAGATTTGGCGGTTGTAAAAGATGGCATTCCATTTAAAACAACTGAAAAAATGGTTGAGGATCTTGAGAAACTGATAGATGAATATATGGATGCAACGCCACCACTTCAAAAATTTATTTTACCAGGTGGTTCTAAAGCAGCAGCAATTATTCATCAGGCTAGAGCGGTAACAAGACGCGCTGAACGTAACGTCGTATCATTAATGAAAGAAGAAACGATTCATACACCAGTTTTCCTATATTTAAATCGCCTATCTGATTACTTCTTTGCATTAGCTAGAGTAATCAACACGCGACTGAACATAAAAGATATAGAATATGAAAGAGGCGCGATCGTCTTTAGGACAGATAAAAAATAATGTTTGAAAAAATAGTTATTAATTAGAAAAGTTTCGCTAATTAATAACTATTTTTTTGTATTAAAAATTTTTTTCTCACATAGAATGGTTGAGTATGATGTAAATTTGAAGGATTACATATGAAAAGACTTCTTTAGTAAAAGGCAATTCTATTTATATGTTCCAAAAATTAAAAAGTTGCAAATCCTAGATTAAGCTAATGATAAGTCATTGACATAAAAATAGATGCAACTTGATCATTTGAATGTAAAAAGCACATTCAATTCTGTTCTTATGCTTGTCGGGTCTGACCAGGCGCTTCCACTTTTCTATTGTCTAGTTCCAGCACCTAGCCCCACGAGGTCATAAGCCCAGTAACATGTGAATGTAAAAAGCACATTCATTTCTGTTCTTATGCTTGTCGGGTCTGACCAGGCGCATCCACTTTTCTATTGTCTAGTTCCAGCACCTAGCCCCTCGAGGTCATAAGCCCAGTAACATTTGAATGTAAAGAGCACATTCAATTGTTTCTGTTCTTATGCTTGTCGGGTCTGACCAGGCGCTTCCACTTTTCTTATTAGGAGGATTACATTTTATGTTGGATTTGTTTAGAAGATGTTTGTTAGTTGTTGTATTTGTGTTAACAATTGGACTTTTGTTTATTGGTGGAAATAAGGAAAAATTTGAAGAGTTTGTAGCAGGTAAAAGTATAAAAGAGATAAAAACTGCTTTAAATCATTAGTTTGATATAATATTTTATTGGGTATTTTTACTAAAAACATCCTAAATTTTAATATTTAATATTAAGAAATATGAAAGAAATTACTTACTTTTGTAATTTTTTTCATATTTTTTTTATGACTATTAACCCATTTGTCACAAAAAATTTATAAAAATTAGTAGAAAACTATGAAAAAAACGACTATTTTTATAATATTTTGAATTTTGTTAAAAATATGTTAGATTTTTGTCAGTTTCATTATACTGTTTTTGTGTTATAAATTTGTTAGAAATATTTATATTTTCTGATATTTCTTTCTATTCTGCTTGAGGGGGTATGTAAACTACTAATATACAAATAATTATAGTTCCAATATGATCGGTATCGTTAAGAGAATGGGGAGGTATTTAGAATGAAGGATTTACGCAAACTGGTTGTTTCAGGCGTGGTAGCTTCTACACTTTTATTAGGTAGTGTGTCTACATATGCAGCATCGTTTGATGATGTT
>Ga0102589_1002004_pt1 | contig 25025 bp, 19 predicted proteins | sample AraplaMF_Col_mLB_FD_76858 | JGI IMG/M metagenome (GOLD analysis project Ga0102589, IMG submission 76858) | Arabidopsis root microbial communities from the University of North Carolina, USA - plate scrape MF_Col_mLB | ecosystem: Host-associated > Plants > Roots > Endosphere | place: USA... | reverse complement strand
TCGCGGTGACCTTGCCCGGCGCGGCGGCGGCCACGTGAGTGAACATGGCCAGGGAAATGTCGAAGTGGTTGTTGGAGTGCGAGCCCCAGGTCAGCCCCCAGGTCTGGCAGACCTGCGCCACGCGTACCGAGCCCTGCATGGTCCAGAAGTGCGGATCGGCCAGCGGGATGTCCACCGATTGCAGGTGGATGGTGTGCGAGAGCTCGCGCCAGTCGGTGGCGATCATGTTGGTGGCAGTGGGCAGGCCGGTGGCGCGGCGGAATTCCGCCATCACCTCGCGGCCCGAGAACACGCCTTCGGCACCGCAGGGGTCTTCGGCGTAGGCCAGTTCTTTGTGGCGATCCTTGCAGATGCGGATGGCGTCCTTGAGCAGCCAGCCGCCGTTCGGGTCCAGCGTGATGCGCGCGTCGGGGAAACGCTCGGACAGCGCGACGATGGCTTCCATTTCTTCCTCGCCGCGCAGCACGCCGCCCTTGAGCTTGAAGTCCTTGAAGCCGTAGCGCTTGTAGGCGGCTTCGGCCAGCGCCACGATGCCTTTGGCATCCATGGCGGCCTCATGGCGCAGGCGCAGCCAGTCGTCCTGCGCGTCCGGCGCCGACGCGTAAGCCAGGTCGGTCTTCTTGCGGTCGGCCACGTAAAAGAGGTAGCCCAGCATGGCCACCGAGTCGCGCTGCTGGCCGTCGCCGAGCAAGGCCGCGACCGGCACGCCGAGGAACTGGCCGAGCAAATCGAGCAGGGCGCTTTCCACTGCGGTGACGGCGTGGATGGCCACGCGCAGGTCAAAGGTCTGGTTGCCGCGGCCGCCGCTGTCGCGGTCGGCGAACTTGGTGCGCAGCGTGTTGAGGATGCGGTTCCAGTCGCCGATCGACTGGCCTTCAATCAGCGGGGTCGCGTCCTGGAGGGTGTTGCGGATCTTCTCGCCGCCGGGAACCTCGCCCACACCCGTACGGCCCGAGCTGTCGGTCAGGATCAGGATGTTGCGGGTGAAGAAGGGGCCGTGCGCGCCGCTCAGGTTCAGCAGCATGCTGTCCTGGCCAGCCACAGGAATCACCTGGACGCGGGTGATACGCGGAGTTTGCGAAGCGGCGGGTGGGGAAACTTGGGTGGCTTGAGTGGCGGACATACCGGCGTGTTGTAGATGGTTGATAGGTTGATTTATCAGTTATCGTACAACTTGCCGATTCTTTATGCAACCAGGTTTGTACCCAGGATGGGGGTGGCCGGCGTGGCTGCGGGCTCTTCGGGCGGCTGCATGGTGTGCGCGTTATTGCCCCGGCGCAGCCGCTCGCGGCTGTTGGACAAATGGGTACGCATGGCCGCGCGAGCGGCCTCGGCGTCCTGGCTGCGGATGGCGTTGTAAATGCTTTCGTGCTCGCTGTTGACCCGCTGCAGGTAATTGAGCCGGCCCTCGGGTGCGCTGTGCGCCGTGTTCACGCGGGTGCGTGGAATGATCATGGTGCCCAGGTAGGTCATCAGGTCGGCGAAGTGCCGGTTGCCGGTGGAGCGCGCCACTTCCATGTGGAACTGGAAGTCAGGCGGCACCGCGTCGGAGTCCAGGCTGATGGAGTCGTGAAAGGCGCGCAGGGCGTTTTCCATGGCCAGGAGGTTTTCGGGCGTTCTCCTCTGGGCGGCCAGGCCCGCGGCCTCGGTTTCCAGGCTGATGCGCAGCTCCAGCACCGAGATCACATCGGCCACGGTAGCGAAGTCTTCGGCCGTGATCTTGAAGTTGCCGGCGCTTTGCGGTTGCAGCACAAAGGTGCCTATGCCGTGGCGCGTCTCCACCAGGCCCGAGGCCTGCAGCTTGGACAGCGATTCGCGAACCACCGTGCGGCTGACGTCGAAGCGGGCCATGATTTCGGCTTCGGTGGGTAGCTTGTCGCCAGGCTGGAGACGGCCTTCGCGGATGCTGCTGGCCAGGCTTTCGACGATCTCGCCCACCAGGCCGCGGGGCCTGCGCACACGCGGCGGCTCCTCGTGAAAGGCAGGCGTAAGGCCTGCTTCCGGGCGGCTAGGGGTTTTCCTTGAGTCCATTAAAAAACCATTGACAAGCTAGGGGGCGAAACCGAGAATTCCGAGTCATCAGACAACCTATGACTGATGCATTTGTAGGTTGACTTTAACAAACTCCAAAAAAAAGTCCAGTGTTTACCGTCGTTTATGGCGGCACTCGGCCCAGGCGAAAAAATGACCATCAAAGTTCACGAAAAACTGTTGTTGACCGGCGCGGCCGGTGGTTTGGGCAAGGCCTTGCGCGAGCGCCTCAAGGCCAATTGCTCGGTGCTGCGCCTGTCGGATGTGCAGCCTTTCGGCGCCGCAGCAGCCGGCGAGGAAGTCGTCCTGGCCGATCTGGCCGACTCCGCCGCAGTGCACACCATGGTCCAGGGCGTGGACGCCATCGTCCACCTGGGCGGCGTCTCGGTGGAAGGGCCGTTTGGCCCCATCCTGCAGGCCAACATCCTGGGCGCCTATAACTTATATGAGGCGGCGCGCAAGAACGGCGTCAAGCGCATCGTTTTTGCCAGCTCCAACCACGTTACCGGCTTTTACCGCCAGGACGAGACGATTACCGCCGACCACCCGCCGCGCCCCGACGGCCTGTACGGCCTGAGCAAGGCTTTCGGCGAAGACCTCGCGCGCCTTTACTTTGACCGCTACGGCATTGAAACCGCCTGCGTGCGCATTGGCTCCTCTTTCGCCGAGCCCAAGGACCGCCGCATGCTCGCCACCTGGCTGAGCTTTGACGACTTGCACCGCCTGATCACCGCCTGCCTCACCACGCCAGTGCTGGGCCACAGCATCATTTTCGGCATGTCCGACAACGCCGTCACCTGGTGGGACAACAGTCGCGCCCGCCACATCGGCTATGTGCCCAAGGACAGCTCCGATATCTTCCGCGAGGCGGTTTACGCCCGCACGCCCGCGCCCGACCTGAAGGACCCGGTGGCCCAGTACCAGGGCGGCGGTTTTGTCGTGGCCGGCCCTTTCGGCGACTGAGCGGCAGGCACGGCATGAGTGAATTGCAGGTTGAACTGGTCCTGGACGCGCGCAACGGCGTGGGCGAAAGCCCGGTCTGGGACGCTGTTGAGCAGGCGCTGTACTGGGTCGACATCCCGGCGCGCCGTTTGTGCCGCTGGAGCGTGGCCGATGCCGCGCTGACCGAGTGGCTGGCCCCTGAAATGCCCGCCTGCATTGCCCGGCTGGGCAACACGCGGGACTGGATCTCCGGCACTGAAAGCGGCGTGTTCCGCCTGAGTCCCGGGGCCGGCGGCCAATTGGGCTTTCATCGGCTTGCCGGCGTGACCCATGCCCAGGCCGGCATGCGTTTTAATGATGGCCGTTGCGACAGGCAGGGGCGATTCCTGGCCGGCACCATGCAGATGAACATGGCCGCCGGCGCGCGCGTCGGCAGTATCTACAGTTACCAGGGCGGCGCCCTCAAGGTGCTGCTCGAAGGCTTCATCACGCCCAACGGCATGGCCTTCAGCCCGGACGGCCGCACCATGTATCTGTCCGACTCGCACCCTTCGGTGCAGTCGGTCTGGGCCTTCGACTACGACACTGGCACCGGCACGCCGTCGAACCGCCGCCTTTTCATCGACATGAACCCGCTGCCCGGGCGGCCCGACGGCGCTGCCGTCGACGCCGATGGCTGCTACTGGATCTGCGGCAATGACGCAGGCCTCATTCACCGCTTCACGCCCGCCGGCAAGCTGGACCGCTCCCTGGCCGTTCCCGTGAAGAAGCCCGCCATGTGCGCCTTCGGCGGCGCCGGGCTGGACACCCTGTTCGTGACATCGATACGCCCCGAAGGTGTCGATCTATCTGACCAGCCGCTGGCCGGTGGTGTGTTCGCGTTGCGCCCCGGCGTGCGTGGGCTGCCCGAGCCGGCGTGCCTGTATTAAAAGTACCAAAAAAGTTTCCGTTCCCGTTTCCACCACCAACCTAGAGGATGAGACATGAAGATTAAAAAAACACTGTTCGCAGTCGCTGCCGCCCTGGCGGTAATGCCGCTGGCCGGTTTTGCCACGGAATTCCGTTCGTCGGACATTCACCCCGACGGCTACCCCACGGTTGAGGCCGTCAAGTTCATGGGTGAGCGCCTGAAGGTGCTGACCAACGGCAAGCACAGCATCAAGGTGTTCAACAACAGCGCCCTGGGCAGCGAAAAAGACACGATCGAGCAAACCAAGATCGGCGCACTGGCGATGACGCGCGTGAACATCGCGCCGATGAACAACATCTGCCCTGAAACGCAGGTCCCGACCATGCCTTTCCTGTTCCGCTCCAAGGAACACATGCGCCATGTGCTTGACGGCCCCATCGGCGAGCAGATTCTGGCTTCGTGCGCGCCCCAGGGCTTTATCGGCCTGGCGTATTACGACAGCGGCGCGCGCAACCTGTACACGGTCAAGAAGCCCGTTCGTTCGCTGGCCGACGCCAAGGGCCTGAAAGTGCGAGTCCAGCAGTCGGATCTCTGGGTTTCCCTGCTCGAAGCCATGGGCGCCAACGCGACCCCCATGCCTTTCGGCGAGGTGTACACCGCGCTGAAGACCGGCCTGGTCGACGCCGCCGAAAACAACTACCCCTCGTATGAAAGCTCGCGCCACTTTGAAGTGGCCAAGTTCTACTCGATCACCGAGCATTCGATGGCGCCTGAAATGCTGCTGTTCTCCAAGCGCACCTGGGACGGCCTGAGCGCCGACGACCAGAAGGCCGTCCGCCAGGCGGCCAAGGAGTCGGTGCCCTACATGCGCAAGCTGTGGGACGAGCGCGAGGAAAAATCGCTGGCTACCGTCAAGGCCGGCGGCGCCGAGATCATCCAGGTTGACAAGGTGTCTTTCCAGAACGCCATGAAGCCCGTGTATGACAAGTTCATCACCGACGCAGCGCTGAAGAGCCTCGTCAAACGGATCCAGGATACCAAGTAAGCCCTGATCCCCGCGCCGGCCCTGCCTTGAGGGGCTGGTGCGTTTTTTTCGGCAATTCTTCATTCTTGCCGCTTAGCAAGTTTTCCCTGGGGCGGCTTCCACGTCCGCACTTTATATGTATACAAAAATTTGTCGCCGGCTCGCCCGGACTTGCATGTGGCTGGGCATACTCGGCCTGGTGGCGGTGATTTGCGCCGTCAGCTGGCAGGTGTTTGGGCGCTATGTCCTGAACAACACCCCGACCTGGGCGGAGAGCCTGGCTTTGTTGCTGGTGTTGTACGTCACCATGTTCGGCACGGCTGTGGGCGTTCGAGACGCCGGCCACATCGGGCTTGAATCCTTCCTGGTCCTCGCGCCTGAAAGCATCCGCCTGAAGATGGAATACCTGATTCACGCGTTGGTATTGTTGTTCGGCGCCGCCATGGCCTACAACTGCGCCTCGCTGGCCCAGTCCGTGTGGAGCTATCGCTTGCCCACCCTGTGGATTTCCGAGGGATGGCGCTATGTTCCCGCAACCATTGCGGGCGTTCTCATTGTGATGTTCTCCATCGAGCACATCATCGCGCTCGCCAAGGGCGAAGAAGTCGAACCAGCCTGGGGCTAAAAAAATCATGACTATCCCATTGTTGATACTTTGTATTTCCTTCACGCTCTTTCTTTTGCTGGGCGTGCCGGTGGCGTTTTCCATCGGCCTGTCCGCGCTGGCCACGCTGCTGTACGAAGGCTTGCCGCTGGCGGTCGGTTTCCAGCAGATGACCTCGGGCATGGGCATCTTTTCCTTTCTCGCGATTCCGTTTTTCATCTTCGCCGGTGAGCTGATGCTTTACGGCGGCATCGCCGACCGCATCGTCAACCTGGCCCGCAACCTGGTCGGCCATGTGCGCGGCGGCCTGGGCATGTCCAACGTCGTGGCCTGCACGCTGTTCGGCGGCGTTTCCGGCTCCCCTGTTGCGGACGTGTCCGCGATGGGCGCCGTGATGATCCCGATGATGAAAAAAGAGGGCTACCACGCGGACTACGCGGTCAACGTGACCACGCATGCCGCACTGGTGGGCGCCCTGATGCCGACCAGCCACAACCTGATCATTTATTCGCTGGCCGCCGGCGGCAAGGTTTCGATTGCCGCGCTGATCCTGGCAGCCCTGCTGCCCGCTGCCATCCTGACCATCTGCAACCTTGCGGCGGCCTATCTGGTCGCCGTGAAACGCGGTTATCCGGCCGGCAGTTTCCCGGGATGGGCGATTGTCTGGCGTTCGCTCGCCGCGGCACTGCCGGGCCTGATGATCGTCGTGCTGATTCTCGGCGGCATTTTGTCGGGTATCTTCACCGCCACCGAATCGGCCGCCGTTGCGGTGCTGTATGCGCTGGCGCTGACCATCTTCGTCTACCGCACGCTCAAGTGGGAACACTTCATCAAGGCCGCCTCCAAGGCCGTCAAGACGACCGGCGTCATCCTGCTGCTGATCGGCATTTCCAGCACCTTCGGCTACCTGATCAGCCTGTACGGTGTGGCCGAGCTGACGGGCCAGATGCTGTCCCAAATCAGCAGCACACCCTGGGTGATCTTCCTGCTGATCAACATCATCCTGTTCGTACTCGGAACCTTCCTGGATATGGCCGCCACCATCCTGCTTTGCACGCCGATTTTCCTGCCGATTGCCCAGCACTATGGCATGAGCTCGGTGCAGTTCGGCATCGTGATGCTGATCAACTGCGCGCTGGGACTGAACACGCCGCCGGTGGGGACGACCCAGTTTGTGGGTTGCGCGATTGGCGGCGTTTCGGTCGGCACCGTGATGCGCACCATCTGGCCTTTCTACGGCGCGCTGATTTTCGCGCTCGCATTGGTCACGTTTGTACCCGCCTTCTCCATGTGGCTGCCCAGCCTGTACATGACGGTCGGCCAGTAAGGAAATAGCATCACCATGGCCGCACCGCTTCACATCCGCATGCATCCTCGCGACAACGTCGCGATCGTCGCCAACGACGGCGGCCTGCCCGAGGGCAGCGTTTTCGAGGACGGCCTGCGGCTGGTGGAGCGTGTCCCCCAGGGCCACAAGGTGGCGCTGGTGGACCTGCCCAAGGGCGCCGCGGTGCTGCGCTACAACGTGCCCATAGGCTATGCGTTGAAAGACATTCCCGCGGGCAGCTGGGTGCATGAGCGCCTGCTTGAAATGCCCGATGCGCGCACGCTGGAGAACCTGCCCAAGGCCACGGTGCGGCCCGAGCCCTTGCCGGCGCTGGAAGGCTATACCTTCGAGGGCTTTCGCAACCCGGACGGCTCCGTCGGCAGCCGCAACATCCTGGCCATCACCACCACGGTGCAGTGCGTGGCCGGCGTGGTGGACTTCGCCGTCAAGCGCATCAAGGCCGAACTGTTGCCGCGTTTCCCGAACGTGGACGACGTGGTGGGGCTGGAGCACACCTACGGCTGCGGCGTGGCCATTGACGCGCCCGATGCCATCATCCCAATACGCACCCTGCGCAATATCAGCCTGAACCCCAACTTCGGCGGCGAGGTCATGGTGGTGAGCCTGGGCTGCGAGAAGCTGCAGCCCGAGCGCCTGCTGCCGCCGGGCAGCATCCAGATCATCGACGAGCGTAATGTGGCCGACGTGGGCACCAATGCCGAAGCCAAGCTGGACGTGGTCTGCCTGCAGTCAGAGAATCACATCGGCTTCATGTCCATGATCGACTCCATCATGGAGACGGCCTTGCTGCACCTGGAGCGGCTGAACGCGCGCAAGCGCGAGACCGTGCCCGCCAGCGAGCTGGTGGTCGGCGTGCAGTGCGGCGGCAGCGACGCGTTTTCCGGCGTGACGGCAAACCCGGCGGTTGGCTTTGCCACCGACCTCCTGGTGCGCGCCGGCGCGACGGTGATGTTCTCTGAAACCACCGAAGTGCGCGACGGCATAGACCAGCTGACCTCGCGGGCCAGCACGCCGGAGGTGGCCGAGGCCATGATCCGCGAGATGGCCTGGTACGACGCCTACCTCAAAAAGGGGCAGGTGGACCGCAGCGCCAACACCACGCCGGGCAACAAAAAAGGAGGCCTTTCCAACATCGTTGAAAAGGCCATGGGCTCCATCGTGAAATCGGGCAGCGCGCCCATCAGCGGTGTGCTCTCGCCCGGCGAGAAGGTCAAGCAAAAAGGCCTGATTTACGCCGCGACGCCCGCCAGCGACTTCATCTGCGGCACGCTGCAGCTGGCCGCCGGCATCAACATCCATGTGTTCACCACCGGCCGCGGCACGCCTTACGGCCTTGCCGAAGTGCCCGTCATCAAGGTCGCCACACGCAGCGACCTGGCGCGGCGCTGGCACGACCTGATGGACATCAACGCCGGGCGCATCGCCGACGGCGACGCCACGATCGAGGAAGTGGGCTGGGAGCTGTTCAAGTTCATGCTGGACGTGGCCAGCGGACGCAAGAAAACCTGGGCCGAACAATGGAAGCTGCACAACGCGCTCGTGCTGTTCAACCCGGCGCCTGTGACCTGAGCCGGCATCACCCCCAAAACAGAAATAAGCAGAGATAAGCAGAAATAAACAGAAGGAGACAGAGCATGTTCGTCGTTCCAAAAAACCTGCGCGCGCTGCGCCTGGCTTTTCAATTGCTGGCAGCGGCCGGCCTTTCGGCTTTTGGCGGCACGGTATCCGCGGCCACCTGGGTCTATGTGTCGAACGCCGACAGCCAGGAGATTTCAGTGCTCGAGCTGGACCGCGCCCAGGGCATGCTCAAGCCTGTCGAGACCTTGAATGTGGGCGGGACCGTGATGCCCATGGCCGTGAGCCCGGACAAGCGCTTCCTTTATGCGGCATTGCGCTCCCAGCCTTTTCGCGTCGTGAGCTTTGCCATCGACGGCGCCAGCGGCAAGCTGCGCAAGCTGGGGGAGGCGTCCCTGGCCGACAGCATGGCCAACATCGATACCGACCTGACCGGCCGCTGGCTTTTCGCGGCCTCCTACCCGGGCCACAAGATCACCGTCAACGCCATCGACAAGGAAGGCAAGGTCGGCGCCATCCAGCAGCTGATTCCCGGCATCGCGAATGCGCACGCCATCCATGCGGACTCGGCCAACCGTTTTGTGCTGGCCACCAGCCTGGGCAACGACAACGTCTCCAGCTGGCGCTTTGATGCCGCCACCGGCGTGCTCTCGGCGAATGAACCTGCGCTCACCACAACCGCTGCCAAAGCCGGCCCTCGCCATTTTGTCTGGGACAAATCGCATCGCTTCGTCTACCTGCTGGACGAACTCGACGCGCAACTCCATGTGTTCGGCTGGGATGGCGCTCGCGGCACGCTCAAGCTGCTGCAAACCCGCACCACGCTGCCTGCTGGCTTTACCGACAAGCCCTGGGCCGCAGACCTGCACCTCACGCCCGACGGCCGCTACCTCTACGCGTCGGAGCGCACCTCCAGCACGCTGTCGGCCTTCCGTGTTGATGCCGCCACCGGCTTGCTCGAGCCGCTGGGCCAGACGCCCACGGAAAAAACCCCGCGCGGTTTCGCCATCGATCCGCAGGGCCGGTACCTGATCGCGTCGGGCCAGGACTCGCACAGCGTGTCCGTTTACGCGATCGATGCCGCGACAGGCGCTCTGGGCGCACCCAAGCGCCTGCCTGTGGGCAAGAACCCGAACTGGATTGAAATTGTCGAGATGCCCTGAGTGCGCGAACACTCCATACACCCGGCCACATCACCCCGATACACCTGAAGGAGACACCCTCATGCAACGCCGCACCCTGATCACCACCGCACTGGCCATGGCCGGCCTTTCAACGCTGCCCGCATTCGCCCAGGGCAGCTGGCCGACCGGCAAGCCCATCACCTACATGGTGCCCTTCGCCGCAGGCGGCACCACCGATGTGCTGGGCCGGCTGATTGGACAGAAGCTCGGCACCGTGCTGGGCACCACCATCATCGTCGACAACAAGCCCGGAGCGGGCGGCAGTGTCGGTTCGGAAGTCGGCTCGCGCGCCGCGCCGGACGGCTACACCCTGGTCGGCGGCACGGTCAGCTCGCATGCGATCAACGTCAGCCTGTACCCCAAGATCGGCTATGACCCCATCAAGTCCTTTGTGCCCATCACGCTCATAGGCACCAACCCGCTGGTGCTGGTGGTCAACCAGGCCAGCCCCTACAAGACGCTGAAGGACGTGCTGGAAGCAAGCAAGGGCAAAAGCGGCGGCCTGTCGTCGGCCTCTGCTGGCACGGGTACCTCGCAGCACCTTTCGCTGGAGCTGCTGGCTTTTCGCTCCGGCGTGAAGTTCACGCACGTGCCTTACAAGGGCAGCGGCCCGGCCATCCAGGACGTGATCGGCGGGCAGGTCGACATGATGTTCGACACCAGCGTGGTGGCGGCGCCGCACGTGCAAAGCGGCAAGCTGCGTGCGATCGCGGTGACCTCCGCCAGCCGGCTCGCCTCCATGCCTGACGTGCCGACAGTGGCCGAGTCTGGCCTGCCGGGCCTGGCCAATTTTGAAGTGCTGTCGTGGCAGGCGATTTTTGCGCCGGCCGGCACGCCCGCGCCTATCGTCGACCGCCTGCACAAGGAGATTGGCCGCATCCTGGCGGAACCCGAAATGCAGGGAAAACTCAAGGGCTTCGGCATGGAGCCGGCCACTATGACGACGGCCCAGGTCGCCGCCTTCCAGCGTGCCGAAGTGGCCAAGTGGGCACAGGTCATCAAGGCCGCGAACATCAAGGCTGAATAACGCCGCTTGCCCCCGACCCGTCGGCAATCGAACCCAACAGACATCGTAGAAGCAAACACCATGACACAAGCAACTCCTTACCAACCGTATCCCAATAGCTTCAAGCGCGACCTGCTGGCCGGAAAAAAACTGATCGGCTGCTGGTCGTCGCTGGCCAACGCCATTACCACGGAGGTGCTGGGCGTGGCCGGTTTCGACTGGATTCTTCTGGACGGCGAACATTCGCCGAATGACGTAGGCACCTTCATCCCGCAACTGATGGCGCTCAAGGACAGCCCGAGCGCGCCCTTTGTGCGTCCCACGTCCAACAACCCGGTGGAAATCAAACGCCTGCTGGACGCGGGGTTCTACAACTTCCTCGTGCCGTTTGTGGAAAGCGCCGACGAAGCACGCCAGGCGGTCGCGGCCACGCGCTACCCGCCCCAGGGCATACGCGGGGTTTCGGTATCCCAGCGCAGCAACCGCTACGGCACGGTACCCGACTACTTCAAGGGCATCAACGACCAGATCTGCGTCGCGGTGCAGATCGAGAGCGGCGCCGGCGTCGCGGCCGCGCGCGCGATTGCCGAAGTTGACGGCGTTGACTGCATTTTTGTCGGTCCCTCCGACCTCGCCGCCGGCCTGGGCCATCTGGGCAACTCGGGCCACCCCGATGTACAGAAAGCCATCGCCAGCGTGTTCGCGGATGCCAAGGCCAGCGGCAAGCCCACAGGCATCCTGGCGCCGGTGGAAGCCGACGCGCGGCGCTACATGGAAATGGGCGCCACCTTCGTGGCCGTGGGCAGCGACCTGGGCGTGTTCCGCTCCGCAACGCAGGCCCTGCACGACCGTTACCGCACATGAACCGCACATGACGCCTGACAGGGCGTTGTTAATTGATTTTTTGACTGGAGTATTTGAATGAGCAAGCTTGGATTTATCGGCCTGGGCATCATGGGCAACCCGATGGCGGCGCACCTGATCGCGGCGGGGCACGAGGTTTTCATGACCACGCTGGGCAAGGTGCCCGCGGAACTTTTGACCGGCAAGGGCAGGGCCTGCGACTCCATCGCTGACGTCGTCAAGCAGGCCGACATCATCTTCCTGATGCTGCCCGACACGCCCGACGTGGCCAAGGTACTGTTCGGCGAGGGTGGCGTGGCTACCGCGCTGACCAAGGGCAAGACCGTGGTGGACATGAGCTCTATCTCGCCCATGGACACCAAGGAATTCGCCAAGAAGATCAACGCCCTGGGCTGTGACTACCTGGACGCCCCCGTGTCCGGCGGCGAAGTCGGCGCCAAGGCGGCCAGCCTCACCATCATGGTGGGCGGCCCGCAAGCGGCCTTCGACCTCGTCAAGCCGCTGTTTGAGCTGATGGGCAAAAACATCACGCTGGTGGGCGGCAACGGCGACGGCCAGACCTGCAAGGTGGCCAACCAGATCATCGTGGCGCTCAACATCGCGGCCGTGGGCGAAGCCCTGCTGTTCGCCAGCAAGGCCGGCGCCGACCCGGCCAAGGTGCGCCAGGCGTTGATGGGCGGCTTTGCCTCTTCGCGCATCCTCGAAGTGCATGGCGAGCGCATGATCAAGCGCACCTTCGCGCCCGGTTTCCGCATCGGCCTGCACCAGAAGGATTTGAACCTCGCGCTCAGCGGCGCGCGCACCCTGGGCCTGGCGCTGCCGCAAACGGCTGGCGCCGCCCAGTTGATGCAAGCCTGCGCCGCCAACGGCATGCAGGACCTGGACCATTCCGCACTGGTCAGGGCGCTTGAGTTGCTCGGCAACCACGAAGTCGCTTAGAGCCACCCACAAAACCCTCCTGGCGTTGTTGCGTCGCCTTGCCGTGCCGGTGCACTGTCTGTGGCGAGGCGCCTGGCCAGGCCGCTTCGCTGGGTTTTGTGCGCTGCTCGTGATCCACATTTGAAAGGCGCGTGCGAGGAGCCCGGCAGAGGCTCCCGGCGCGACGGAGGGATAACCCCGTTTTTCGAACCTTCAGGAGACACAATGCCGATCAATCGACGAGAACTTATTGCAGCCTCACTGGCTGTGGGCGTGGGTGCCGGAAGCGGCACCGCAAATGCCCAGGGTGGATGGCCGTCCAAACCGATACGCCTGGTGGTGCCTTATCCGCCCGGCGGCTCTTCGGACATCATCGCGCGCGCCATCTCGCAACCGCTTGCCGAGGCGCTCAAGCAATCGGTCATCGTTGACAACAAAGCTGGTGCCAACGGCAACCTGGGCGCCGACATCGTGGCCAAGTCCGCACCCGACGGCTACACGCTGCTGCTGTGTGACACCGGCGCACTCGCGATCAGCCCCTCGGTCTATCCGAAGCTGGGCTTTGATCCGTCCAAGGACTTGCGCGGTGTCACCATGCTGGCCTATTCACCGCACCTGCTGGTGGTTCATCCCTCGGTGCCTGTCAGCAACCTCAAGGAACTCGTGGCGCTGTCGCACAAGACCGACCTGAATTTCGCGGTGACGGCCATGGGTAGTGCGCCACACCTGGCCGGCGTGGCGGTCGAGCGCGCCAGCAAGGCCAAGTGGCAGTACATCCCCTACAAGGGCGGCTCACAGGCCGTCACCGACACCATAGCGGGGCAAACGCAGATTTTGATGAACGGCATGCTGGCCACCTTGCCGCATGTGCAAAGCGGCAAGTTGAAAATCCTGGGTGTCTCCAAGAGCACACGCATGCCGCTGATCGGCAATGTGCCGACGCTGGCCGAGCAAGGCCTGGCCAACTTCGAGTCCGGCACCTGGCAGGGCCTGCTGGTGGCCAACGGTACGCCGCCGGCCATCATCAACCGCCTGAACACCGAGCTCATCAAGATCATCCGCAGTCCCGACATACGCGCCAAGCTCGCAGGGCAGGGCGCAGAAGTCGTGACCATGACGCCCGCGCAGCAAGATGGCTTCTTCAACCAGGAGCGCAGCCGCTGGGCCAAGGTTGTCGCGGATGCGAACATCAAGCTCGATTGAAAACGGCTTGCGTGACTTAGTGCTTATATCGCCCGATATCTTTTGAGAGGGGCGCTCCATCTGTGCGAACATCCCGACAGGGATCGATTTTGAAAATACGAGACTGCCCGCCAGAGGCAGCCGTGTCGCTTACAGCCTACATCCAGGAGACAAAAAATGCGTACATCTTTCAAGGGGCTTTTATGCCTCTGCTTCGCGCTATGCGCGAGCGTTGCCATGGCCCAGACCAAGCTGCGTGCCTGGAACATCCACCCCGACGGCTACCCGGTCTCCGAAGCCCTCAAGAGTTTTGTGGAGCAGGTCAGCAAGAGCACCGGCGGCCGCTACAACATCGAGCTCTTCAACAACGGAGCGCTCGGCGACCAGCCCAAGGCGGTGCAGATGCTCAAGAGCGGCGAGATCGACGTGGCCGAGTTCAGCTCCGGCCCTTTGTCGGACGCCGTTCCGGGCATCAAGGTGCTGAACCTGCCTTTCCTGTTCACCGATTCGGCCCACATGTTCCGCCACCTTGACGGCAAGCTGGGCGAGCGCTTTTCCGCCAACCTGAAGGCCGCCGGCTTTGTGGTGCTGGGCTGGTATGACGGCGGCGGCCGTTCGTTTTACTGCGTCAAACCCGTCAACAACATCCGCGACCTGGCCGGCATGAATATCCGCGTGCAGCAGTCCGAGGTGTATATCGAGATGGTCAAGCTCATGGAAGCCAAGCCGGTGGCCTTGCCCTTCAAGGACGTGCTGGGCGCCCTGGAGCAAGGCAAGGTTGATTGCGCCGAGAACAACCTGCCTTCGTATGAATCCACCGGGCACTACAAGGTCGCCAAGAACGTCTATCTGACCAACCATGTGATTTCACCGGAAGCGCTGGTGGTGTCGACCAAACTCTGGGACAAGCTCAGCAAGGAAGACAAGGCCGCCTTCGCCGACGCCGGCATGAAATCCGCCATCCTGATGCGTGAGCTGTGGAACAAGCGCGTGGCCGCTGCACTGGAGGCCACGACCAAGCAGGGCTCGCAGTTCGTCAAGGTCAAGGACGCATCGCCCATGGTCAGGCGCATGGGGCCGCTGTACGGCAAATACATGGCCGACCCGACCACGCGTGAAGAACTGCTGACCATCATTGCCAAGTGAGCGGGCCGGACCTTACCCTTTTGCTTGATCCCGCGCGCTTCGCGCGCGAGATCGACGGCAAGCCCGTCAGGCTGTTCACCCTGCGCAACCGCCAAGGCATGGCGGTGGGCGTGACCAACTACGGCGCCAAGATAGAGCAGGTGCTGGTGCCTGGCCGCGATGGCCGCTGGGACGACGTTGTGCTGGGCTACGACAGCATTGAAGGCGTGGTGGGCGGCGCACCCTCTGTGGGTGCTTTTGTGGGGCGCTATGCGGGGCGCATAGAGAATGCGCGTTTCACGCTGGGCGGCATAGAGCACCAATTGGCTGCCAACAACGGCCCGCACTGCCTGCACGGCGGGCTGCGGGGTTCACGCTTTCAGGTATTCGATGCGGTGCAGCACAACCCCTCGAGCGTGGAGATGTCCTATGTGTTCGCCGACGGCGAGGAAGGCTTTCCTGGCACACTGACCTTGCGCCTGCTGTACAGCGTGACGGAAGCGAATGAACTCGCGCTCGATTACGAGGCCGTGGCGCTGGACGCGCCTACCGTCGCCAACTTCACCACCCACGCATTTTTCAACCTCGAAGGCGCGCACAGTACGAGCGCCTTGAGGCATGAAGTGATGATCTGTGCAAGCCGCTATTTCGGGATGACCCCCGAGCTCATCGCCACGGGCGAGTTGCTGTCGGTGGATGGCACGCCGTTTGACCTGCGCCAGCCCGTGGTGCTTGATACACGCATGCGCAGCCCGCAGGGCGCTGGCGAGGTCGCGGGCTACGACGACTGCTTTGCGATAGACCGCAACACGGCCACGGCCGGAGAGCTGGCGCTGTGCGCGCGCGTAAATGCGCCCGCCAGCGGCCGTGTCATGGAAGTGTGGTCGACCGAGCCCACCATGCAGTTCTACACGGGCATGGTCGCCGGAGAGCCACTGGCCGGCGGGCCGGGCAAGGGCGGCAGGCGCTACCTGCAGCAGCAAAGCCTGTGCTTTGAACCGCAAGGCTACCCGAATGCGCCCAACCTGCCGGCCTTTCCTTCAGCCGTTCACATGCCGGGGCAAGCACGCCACGGCCGTACCTTGTACCGCTTCAGTACCTCATAAAAGGCCTGCGCATGTCAGAATGCTCCCACAACAAACAGGGGGCTGAACATGCGGTGGTGGAAACTGGCGTGGGTACTTGGGATTGTTTGGGTGGCGCAAGTCAGCGGGGGCTCCGCTTGGGCGCAGCAGCAGTCTGAGCGTGTGCCCCCACAAATCGTCAAACTGCCGTTGTTGATTGATGGCAAACAGCTCGACGTCGTCACCCATATCTACAACCCCCCTGGCGATGGCCCGTTTCCGCTGGTGATCTTTTCTCATGGGCGCGCGCCGTCGCGAGTCGACAGGGCCAAGCTCGAGTACCCGGTGCCGATCGGGCACGCGAATTACTGGCTTCGCAAGGGGGTGGCCGTGATTGCCCCGGTGCGGCCTGGCTACGGCGACACCGGCGGCGTGGACAGGGAGGATTCCGGTGCGCGCTGGAGCGGCAACGTATGCAGCGGTGTGCCCGACTTTGCGCGCGTGGCCAGCCATGCCGGCCAGACGGTGGTCGCCTTGCACCAGTGGGCACTGCAGCAACCCTGGGTGCGCAAGGACAGGGTGCTGCTGGAAGGGCAATCGGTGGGTGGCTTGACCACGGTCTCGGTCGCCACGCTCAACCTGCCGGGCGTTATCGCCGCCGTCAATTTCGCGGGCGGATCGGGCGGCAATCCCGAAACCTCGCCCACCAAAAGCTGCGGACCTGACAACCTGCGCAAGACGTATGGCGAACTCGGCAAGCTCGTCAAGGTACCCAACCTGTGGTTGTATGCCGAGAACGACCAGTACTGGGGCGCCGAAGTGCCCCGCCAGTGGCATGAGGCCTTCAAGGCGGGCGGCAGCGACACGGAATTCATCCAGACCGGTCCGGTGGCGGGGCACGACGGGCATTCGCTGCTGACCTACGGCGGCAAGATGTGGTCGGTGCCGCTGGACGCCTTTGTGCGCAAGGTGGGGCTGACGGCGCCTTGAGTTTCTAAGAACAGGTTCTTAGACGTAAAAAAGCCCGGCACCTTGCGGGGCCGGGCTTTCGAGAGGGCAGGTGCCGCTTACAGCGTATCGATAAAGCTGCGCAGCTTGTCCGAACGCGAAGGGTGCTTGAGTTTGCGCAGCGCCTTGGCTTCTATCTGGCGGATGCGCTCGCGCGTCACGTCGAACTGCTTGCCGACTTCTTCCAGCGTGTGGTCGGTGGACATTTCGATACCGAAGCGCATGCGCAGCACCTTGGCTTCGCGCGGCGTCAGGCTGTCGAGGATGTCTTTCACCACATCGCGCAGGCCGGCCTGCATCGCGGCTTCCAGCGGTGCGGTATTGGCGCTGTCCTCGATGAAGTCGCCCAGGTGCGAGTCGTCGTCGTCGCCGATCGGCGTTTCCATGGAAATCGGCTCTTTGGCGATCTTCATGATCTTGCGGATCTTGTCTTCGGGGATTTCCATCTTGGCGGCCAGGATGCTGGCGTCCGGCTCAAAGCCGAACTCCTGCAAGTGCTGGCGCGACAGGCGGTTCATCTTGTTGATGGTCTCGATCATGTGCACCGGGATGCGAATGGTCCGCGCCTGGTCGGCGATGGAGCGCGTGATCGCCTGGCGGATCCACCAGGTGGCGTAGGTCGAGAACTTGTAGCCGCGGCGGTATTCGAACTTGTCGACGGCCTTCATCAGGCCGATGTTGCCTTCCTGGATCAAGTCGAGGAACTGCAGGCCGCGGTTGGTGTACTTCTTCGCGATCGAGATCACCAGGCGCAGGTTGGCCTCGATCATCTCTTTCTTGGCGTCGCGCGAGTTGGACTCGCCTTCGTTCATGCGCTTGTTGATGTCCTTGAGCTGGGACAGCGGCACCACCACGCGGGCCTGCAGTTCGGCCAGCTTGGTTTGCAGTTCCTGGATGGGCGGCACGTTGCGGGCCATTACCACCGACCAGGGCTTGCCGGCGGCAACCTGCTTTTCAACCCACTTCAGGTTGAGCAGGTTGGGCGGGAAGTCCTTGATGAAGACTTCCTGGGGCATGCCGCACTTCTCGACGATGATGCGGCGCAGCTCGCGCTCTTTTTTGCGCACGTCCAGCACCTGGCCGCGCAGCATGTCGCAGAGCTTTTCGATGGTCTTGGCGGTGAACCGCACGGTCATCAGCTCGTCGCTCAGGGCTTTTTGCGCCTTCACATAAGTGGGCGTGCCGTAGCCTTCCTTGTCGTAGGTCTTGTGGACCTTCTCGAACAGGGTGGCGATTTTGTCGAAGCGGCTGAGGGCTTCCTTCTTGAGTTCTTCAAGCTTTTTGGTCAGGGCCTTGGAGCCGCCCTTGCCGTCGTCGTCGTCTTCCTCGTCGAATTCGTCGAAGTCTTCCTCGGCCACGTAATCGTCGGCCTCGTTGGGGTTGGAGAAACCGTCAACCACGGTGGAGATGACGATCTTGCCTTCGCGGATTTCCTCGCCCAGGCGCATGATTTCAGCGATGGTGGCGGGGCTTTCCGAGATGGCTTCCATCATCTTCATGAGGCCGCCCTCGATGCGCTTGGCGATCTCGATTTCGCCTTCACGCGTGAGCAGCTCGACCGTGCCCATCTCGCGCATGTACATGCGGACCGGGTCGGTGGTGCGGCCGAATTCGCTGTCGACGGTGGAGAGCGCCGCTTCGGCTTCTTCTTCGGCTTCCTCTTCGGTCGCGACCGTGGGGCCGGTGTTGTTCAGCAGCAGGGTTTCGGCGTCGGGGGCCTGCTCGTACACGGCCACGCCCATGTCGTTGAGCATGTTGACCACGACTTCCAGCGTTTCCGCATCGACCAGCTTGTCGGGGAGGTGGTCGGAGATTTCGCCGTGCGTGAGGTAGCCGCGCGTCTTGCCGAGCTTGATCAGGGTCTTCAGGCGCAGGCGGCGCTTGAGCATGTCTTCTTCGGAGAGGACAGTTTCGTCCAGGCCGAATTCCTTCATCAAGGCGCGTTCCTTCGCCTTGCTGATCTTCATGCGCAGTGGTTTGACCTTCTCGGTCGTTTCCGCGACGGGTTCGCCGACCAGGTCGTCTTCGATGTCGGAGAGGTCCAGGTCTTCGCCGTCCTTGGGCGCGGCGGTGGCGCTCTTGGGCTTGCGGCCGCGCTTGGCGCCGGTGGTGGCGGCAGGCGCGCTGCCGTCGGCCGCCGGGTTCTTGGGCGGGCGGCCGGGTTTCTTTTTCACGGGCACATCGGCGGGTGCGGCGAGAGGCTTGGATTCGGGGCTGGACTTGGTCGGCACGGCAGGAGCTTTCTTCAGGGGCAAATCGGAAATCGCGGATTTCGCGGTTTTCAGGGGGGCTTTGCTCGCCAGGGCATTGGGTTTGCTGGGTTTGACAGATATGGCGGTTTTTCCGGGTTTTTCAACCTTGCCGCTCTTGGCCGCGGGCTTGGCCGGGGCTTTGGCTGCTGCTTTGACTGGAGGCTTGGCTGCGGGCCGGGCAGCGGCTTTGGGCGCTGTCTTGGCTTTTGGCTTGGCGGCGGCTTTGGGCTGCGCGCCTTGCGGCTTCTTGGACGTGCTCGGCTTCTTCGGCTTGGCAGTAGGCATGGGACCTCCAGTTGTCGGAAAAATTGTTCTAAATATCTATCGGCTACCAGTAAACAAAAATGCGCCTTGGCGCCTGCGCAAAGCACAGGCACGGCGGCAAGGATTCAGAGTCAGGAACAAGAGGACGGAAAAACAGGCCGGGCAGCGCCAGGGGCACGTTTCGGTTTATTTTTCCGGGCAAGCTGTTTGGGCGAACATTTGGTGTGCAGTCCTTGCGGTATTCCCTGGGGGAAGTGGCCGTCTCATCTGTGAGTTCCCCGAAGTTTCAGGGTGGCCGGGCCGGAGGTGCTGCTGTCGCGCTTGCCGTCGAAAATCGGATTATACCCTGTTGCCTGTTTTTCGGGCGTTTTTTCACCCACCAAAACAGCTATTTTTCGGGCGCCGGGCCGCCCTAGCGGGCCGTGTCGGCCGGGGTTTTGAGGCTGGCTAGCAGTTCCAGGTAACGCAGGCGGGCGTCCGGATCGGTGGCGGCGCGGGCGGCCAGCTCGCTCATCTCCTGCTGGCGGCGCAGGCGCAGCAGCTGGTCCAGGATGTTCCTGACCTCGGTCCAGTCGCTTTCTATGCCTTCGGGAATCTGCGCGATCTGGGCGGTGGCATGCCTTTCGTAGGCATGGCCGCGTAGGCCCTCGCGCAGGGCCGCCCAGGGCTGGGGGCCGTGTTCGTGCAACTGGCTCTCCAGCCAGACGAAGAGCGGGCCGTGGGGCTCGGGCAGCTCGACGAGCAAATGATGTTCTTCGGTGCTGAGCCTGTCCCAGGTCTGGGCTTCAGTCAGCAGCAGCCTGAGCACCCGGTCTTCGCGGCTGGCCGGCAGAATGCGCCCGGCCACGCGGCGCGGCGCCCGGGCGCCGCTGCTGCGCTCGCCAAAGCTGCGGCCCGGGGCCGACGGGGGCGGGTAATAAGCGGAAGGCTCGGAACCGCTGTAATCGCGCTCTTCGGGGTAGTCCGGCGGGTAGCCACCGGGATCGGGCATGTCCGCATGGTGAACCGGGGCGGGCGCGGCGTCCTGCCTGTGGCCCTTGCCTTGCCCGCGCGGGCCGCCGCTGTTTTTGTTGCCCGATTTATAGCCCGTGGCGGCCGGCTGCCACAGTTGCAGCAGTTCGCGGCTGTCGATCAGCACCTTGTCGGCGATCTCGGCCAGCAGCTGGCGCTTGAGGGCGCCGTCGGGCATCAGGCTCCACAGGGGGCGGGCATTGCTGGCCATGTGGGCGCGTCCTTCGGCGGTGTCCAGGTCACAGCCCTCGGCGGCCGCTTCGAGCAGGAAACGGCTCAGCGGCACGGCCTTGCTGACGTAGGCGGCAAAGCCTTCCTTGCCGTGTTCGCGGATGTAGCTGTCGGGGTCGTGCTCGGCCGGCAGGAAGAGGAACTTGACGGTGCGCACGTCGGTGGCAAAGGGCAGGGCGGCGTCCAGCGCCTTGCGCGCGGCGCGGCGGCCGGCACTGTCGCCGTCAAAGCTGAAAACCACCGAATCGGTGAAGCGGAACAGCTTTTGCACGTGGTCGGCGGTGCAAGCCGTGCCCAGGGTGGCCACCGCGTTGGCAAAACCCAGCTGGGCCAGCGCCACCACGTCCATATAGCCTTCTGTGACCAGGGCGTAGCCGTGTTCGCGCAGGGCGGTTCGCGCCTCGAACAGGCCGTAGAGCTCGCGCCCCTTGCTGAAGACCGGGGTTTCGGGCGAATTGAGGTATTTGGGCTTGTCGTCTCCCAGCACGCGGCCGCCAAAGCCTATGCATTCGCCCTTGACGTTGCGGATGGGGAACATGACCCGGTCGCGAAAGCGGTCATAGCGCTTGGCCTCGCCGGCGGCGTTTTCCTCGCCGGGCTCGCCGGTGATGACAAGGCCGCTTTCGACCAGCAGCGGGTCGTTGTAGTCGGGGAACACGCTGGCCAGGCTGCGCCAGCCTTCGGGCGCATAGCCCAGGCCGAAGGTCTTGGCGACTTCGCCCGAGACGCCTCGGCCCTTGAAGTAATCGATGGCACGCTCGGAGTTGCGCAAGGCCTTGATGTAGGCGGTACCGGCTTTTTCGAGCACGCTGGTGAGCGTGGCCTGCTGCTCGCGCATCTGCGCGGCGCGGGCGCGGTCCTGCGGCGAGACGTCGTCCTCGGGCACCTGCAGGCCGTATTGCTGGGCCAGGTCCTTGACGGCCTCGATGAAGGTCATGCCACCATATTCGGTCATGAACTTGATCGCGTCGCCGCTCACGCCGCAGCCGAAGCAATGGTAGAACTGTTTGGTCGGGCTGACGCTGAAGGAGGGCGATTTTTCGCCATGGAAGGGGCACAGCCCCATGAAGTTGGCGCCGCCCTTTTTGAGCTGCACATGGCGGCCCACGATGTCCACAATGTCCGCGCGCGTGAGCAGCTCCTGGATGAATGATTGCGGAATGGCCATCTAGGGATTGTAGAAACAACAAGGCCCTGCGACGGCAGGGCCTTGTAATTCACGGGGTATAGCGCGGTTTAGTCACCCAGGACCAGCCCCTCGCGCCGCGGGTCGGCGCCGCCGAAGAAGCCTTCGGGCGTTTTCTGGATGGCCTGCAGGCCGCTGGTCATGGTTTGCTCGCGCACCTCGGCGCCACGGCTGCGCAGCGCCTCGACGGTGGCCGGCGAGAAGCGTTTTTCTTCCAGGATGCTCGGGCCGTTGAGCGAGCCGAAATTGGGCAGGTCTATGGCCTGCTGGGCATTGAGGCCCCAGTTCAGCGTGCCGTACAGGGTCTTGGCCGTGAAGTGGATGATGAGGGCGCCGCCGGGGCTGCCGCCGCTCATGACAAGCTGGCCCGAGTTCTTGTCAAACACCAGCGTGGGCGCCATGGACGAGCGCGGGCGCTTGCCGGGCTGCACGCGGTTGGCCACGGGCTTGCCTTCGGCATCCGCCGGGGCGAAGCTGAAGTCGGTGAGCTCGTTGTTGAGCAAAAAGCCGCCGGCCTTGCCGGTGCCGCCGTCGGTCATCAGGCGCGAGCCGAATTGGTCTTCAATCGTCGTGGTCATGGCGATCGCATTGCCGTAGCCGTCGATGATGCTGATGTGCGAGGTGCCGTACTCGGGCTGCTCGGGCATGGGCGCGTAAGCCGTCTTGACGGCGCCCGGCACGCCGGGTTTGGCGGTCTTCATGCTGGGGCCGGTGGGCTGTATCAGCTTGGCGCGCTCGCTCAGGTAGGCGGGGGCCAGCAGGCTCATCCAGCTGCCGCCCGGCGGCTGCACAAAGTCCGGGTCGCCCAGGTACTGGCCGCGGTCGGCAAAGGCCAGGCGCGAAGCCTCGGTGTAAAGGTGCAGCCAGTCGGCCGAAGGCGTGGGTGCAACCGTGCCGGGGACGCCGCCGCTGCCGGTGACCAGGCCCAGGGTGCTTGCCGGCGTGTTGCTCAGGATGCCAAGGATCTGTCCGACGGCGATCGCGCCCGAGCTGGGCGGCGGCATGCCGCAGAGGCGGTAGGCCTTGCCGGCGGCGCTGTAGTCGGTGCAGATCGGGTCGCGTTTTTTGGGCTGGTAGCCGGCCAGGTCGGCCAGGGCCAGCTTGCCGGGGTTGCTGGCGTGGCCCTGCACCTTGGCGACGATGGCCTGGGCGACCTGGCCTTCGAGCAGCGCGCTCGATCCTTTGGCTGCGATCTGGCGCAGCACCTCGGCCAGGGCCGGGTTGCGCAGGGTCTGGCCCACGTCCACCGGGCTGCCGTCGGGCTTGTAGAAGTAGGCGGCGGCCGTGGCGTCCTTCTTGAGGTGCTGCTCGCCTTTGAGCAGGGTGTTCAGGCGTGGGCTGACCTTGAAGCCACCTTCGGCTAGCTGGATCGCCGGCGCGAACAGCTGGGCCCAGGGAAGCCGGCCGTACTGCTTATGGGCCATCTCGAGCATGCGCACGGTGCCGGGCGTGCCAACGGAGCGGCCGCCGACCACGCCGTCGTAAAACGCCATGGGCTTGCCGTCGGCGCCGATAAAGAGCTTTTCATCGGCGGCTGCGGGCGCGGTTTCGCGGCCGTCAAAGGCCTCGACCTTGCCGCCGCTGGCATGCAGCAGGAAGGCGCCGCCGCCTATGCCGCTGGATTGCGGCTCCACCAGTGTGAGCACCATTTGCACGGCAATCGCCGCGTCTATGGCCGAGCCGCCGGCCTTGAGCACCTGGTAGCCAGCATCGGTGGCCAGCGGGTTGGCGGCGGCCACGGCGAACTTTTTCGTGGCCCAGCCCGGCTTGGGCGTGAAGCCCGAAGAACCTTCGGGCTGCATGTACTTGGCGCCGCGCGCGACTTCGTCGGCCGGGACCTGGTAGGTGAAGGAGGAGGGGCTGCTGGCGCAGGCGGCCAGCAGCGCGGTGGCTGCGAGTGCCGGGAAGGCGTGTCTCATGGGATATCCTTGAATGTCGTTGTTGCTTGTTGGGGGTCGGGCCGTTGAGTTCTGCGCCCTCGCCCGCTGGGAAATATATCGAGGGCCTCCGCGCCTCACAATGGCGTTTAGAAGAAATCACTCTTCCATGGAATTTGACAATCTCGATACCCTGCGTGTGCTGCTGGCCACTGCGGAAACCGGCAGCCTCACGGCGGCGGGCAAGCGTTGCCGGCTCTCCACGGCGGCCGTGAGCGCGGCGATCAAGCGGCTGGAAACTTCATTGGGTGTGCGCCTGTTCGAGCGCACCACGCGCGCCGTGCGGCCCACGGCCGAAGGCGCGGTCATGGTCGACCATGCGCGGCGCGCGCTCGAGCTGGTGTCCGAAGGCCAGGCCAAGGTGCGCGCCGGCACTTTCGGCCTCACGGGCAGCATACGCATCACGGCCACGGCCATGCTGGCGCGCGAGATGCTCGCTTACTGGCTGGCGGAGTTTGCCGCGCTTCATCCGGGCATTGAAATCGACCTGCAGATCAGCGACGTGCGTGTGGACCTGGTGCGCGAAGGCATAGATATCGCGTTGCGCAACGGCCCGCTGATGGACTCCACGCATTCGGCGCGCCTGCTGGCGCCGGCCCGCCGCGTGGCCTGCGCCAGCCCCGACTACCTGGCGCGCCGTGGAACACCCGTGCAACCCTGCGAACTCGCGCAGCACGATTGCCTGGTCTGCCATGTGCGCGAGCGCCGACAGGACCAGTGGCAGTTCGAATTGCAGGGGGAGGCCAGCGCGCCTTTCCAGGTACGCGTGGCCGGGCCGCTGGCCTGCAACGACGCCTCCATCGCACTGCAATGGGCGCTGGAGGGACGGGGCATCGTCTATCAGTCGGAGATAGACCTCATGGCCTCTCTCGCCGGCGGCAAGCTGGTGCGCCTGTTCGCGGGCTACCTGGGCGAGCCGGCGCCGCTCTATGCGGTGGTGCCGAGCCGGCAGTATGTGCCGGCCCGCGTCAACGAGGTGATCAACAAGCTGTCGGCGCTGCTGACCGAAAGGCTGGCCGCGCTGCACCTGCCCGCGGCCTGAACACGCTCAGCGTGAAGTTCAGCGCGGCGCCAGGCGGATCGCGCCGTCCAGGCGAATCACTTCGCCGTTGAGCATGTCGTTTTCGATGATGTGTTTGGCCAGGCGCGCGTAGTCCTGCGGCGTGCCCAGGCGCGAAGGGAAGGGGACGCCGGCAGCCAGCGACTCCTGCACTTCCTGCGGCATGCCGAACAGCATGGGCGTGCCGAAGATGCCGGGGGCAATCGTCATGTTGCGGATGCCGTTGCGCGCCAGGTCGCGGGCAATCGGCAGGGTCATGCCGACGATGCCGCCCTTGGAGGCGCTGTAGGCGGCCTGGC
>Ga0102589_1002000_pt1 | contig 25049 bp, 21 predicted proteins | sample AraplaMF_Col_mLB_FD_76858 | JGI IMG/M metagenome (GOLD analysis project Ga0102589, IMG submission 76858) | Arabidopsis root microbial communities from the University of North Carolina, USA - plate scrape MF_Col_mLB | ecosystem: Host-associated > Plants > Roots > Endosphere | place: USA... | reverse complement strand
CTGTTGGAGTTGCACAAATAGCTCCTAATGCAGCATTTACTTCATTAACACCGATAGCACTTTGAATCCCTAACACCATCAAATCTCCAGAAAGAGTTTTCCTATTTTCTCGATAGTTTTTAATTTTTACAGCATCCCCTCCGGTCAAACCTGTTGGAGAAAATACACCGTCGCCCTCGATACTTTTATTTATTGCATGTTGCATAGTCGCTAAATTTCGTTCCATTTTACTCCATACTTCTTCATAAGAAGTTTTAGTTTGTTTGATTTCCTGTTCGATTGCTAATTCATAAATTTGCTTTTGGCTTTTATTAGCTGCATCCACAATTTCTTTTATGGCCATATGCATATTTTTCACTCCTTAATGTGACTAAAGAATAATAAGATTAGCTATATTGCTTAAATCTCCTAATTCCTTCTGAGCATTACCTGGCAATATCGAATCCAAAGCGAATGCATATAAATATTTTGTTTTATCTTCCAAACTATGAAAGTTGTTAATTTCCACATCATATTGTTTAAAGATCCTGCGTAAAACAAATTCAAAGTCAGCTCTTTCTGAAATCGCAATAACAACTGGCAATGGCCCCTGCAGATTTAAGCTAAATCCATCAATTTCAACATTTTTGACTTCAATCAACCCACCACCGACCGAAATACCCATTACTCTAATACTTCGACTTTCATCCTCTGCATATACATCTGCCGTATTTGGATGACCAGCAGGACTATTACCCAATTGTTCAATAAAGGTAATGTCAATTCCCTTAGACTCTGCTATTTTAATAGCATCTGGCACTTTGCTGTCATCAGCAGCTAAGCCTAATATACCAGCAATAATTGCAAAATCAGTTCCGTGACCTTTATGGGTTTCAGCAAATGATTCATAATACTTTACCACAACTTTTTTGGGAAGACCTTGAAATAATTTATTAGCAACTGTTCCAATAGCCAAAGCACCTGCAGTATGTGAACTTGAAGGGCCTATCATTATGGGCCCAATCACATCAAAACAACTTTTGTATTTAACAATCTTTTTTTCTTTAATAGATGCTACATTCATGTTCATATAAGCACCCCCATAATTTATTATTTTTAGCTGTAGTTGAATCTAAGTTATTAGAATGATCGATTCAAAACAAGTTTTGTTTGATAACGCTTTCTTTATTGAGTTGAATAAACTTCCCTTCTAATCCGCTATCCTCCGTATAGTAATCATATCAGTATGTCCAATTTTAAAAAATTACTGGCAAGTTCTTTAGAATTTTTAATCCAAAACGAGGTTTGATATTTTCTCTAGAGGTAATAAATTGTGTCTCGACGCCCTCATTATAACTTGTATATTTATAAGTTTAATCTTTTTTTATTTTTAGAAAGATTGAATAGACAGAATTTTGAATAGGTAATAAATTACACTTAGTATGTAGCAATTGTGTCCTTTGTTTGAAGCTGTATTAGTTAGTAAAAAAGCAAAAATAACACAGAGTTCCTTTCATAAACACATTGATTATATTGAAAAATCATTATAAAGATACTTATATTGTCTTTTGTTTGAACATCTTATTTTGGACGGGAAATCTGTTGCAATAAATAATTCATTCAGATGAAAAGGAATACATTAATGAAATTTAAAACCACTTCCGTATACTAATTACACAATTTGTATAAATATTAATTATCAGAAAAAACAAACTTCCCATTCGGATCTTAACATAAAGGATACATTCCAAATAACAATGGAGATTCTGCTTTATCAATTTCTTTATACGTTATATTTCCCTCTTTACCTGCAACAGCAACTTGTACTTTTTCATTTGTTTTCACATCTTCTGCACCTATTGCACCACCCGCCAATAATCCTGTACTTAACAGACTATCGTGAACGAAAGTTAGAGAGTTATGGAACAAAATATAATGTGTATGTACATACATTTCTTTTAAAAGAAGTTTTGTAGTATGCAACTGAATTAAAAAAATATAGATTTTTATGACTCTTTTTAGGGGATATAGCAAAGTGAGATCTTTTATATGCACATTGCTATACCGAACTAGATTTCAGCATAGTATTTTTTTGCAACACATTGATTTTTTACCAAACACGTATAAAAACCAACAATATGAAAATAAACGACTGGCTAAAATTTTACTTTCAATAAAATAAAAAAGAACCTGCAAATTTGCAGATTCTCCTGATAATGATTTATATGAGTAAGACTCGAAAATATAATACAATGATTCAAAAATAAGTTCAAGTAAATTCAAAGAACCGGCTAGAGTTCGAGTTCTTTCAGAAATGATGATGTTTTCTAGGCTTCGCAAAGTGAGAAAATACAAGAATATAATACATCGAGATTTAGAGAATTTCAATACTTAAATTAGAGGTTATTTTAATGTGATGTAACATCAGCATTTTGAAGGAATAGCAATGAATACCTTATACATCCCCAGTCTACATAACGCTTTATTATCAGTAGAAAGAAAAAGGAAAATCCCTACTTCCACAATAAATCCGCCTTGCTACTCTATTCATTTTTTGATACATTCCTATCCACCGTTTTAAGGTTCTCTTTTGTACTGTGTTAGCCAAAAAATTGTATAAATCATAATTCGTTTTTCTTCCACCTGTTTCACCCTTTCTACACCCTAGTTTTACAAAATAAGAAGTCATCAAAACTTATATTTATTACTTTCTGTTATCTCCTCTCTCTTGTTCTATGCATAGTCTATCTAAATTTTTATTAGCTACTAAAAAAAGAATTTACAGGACGATTAAAAAAAGCCAAGTGCATTGCACTCGGCTTTATGGTCGATTAAACAATTTTACTTCAGACGTATTAAACTGATGTAGATAGTCTTTAGTAGAAGTATAACCTGAATTCATGAGTGTTTTCTTTTCTTCTTCTGTGATATCAAAATTAAACGACGACGTAAAGAATGTATTAATAAATACAGTGCGGGCAGCATCTTCTTTGGTGGTTTTTCCGCTCTCATGACCTTTGATCATGGTTTGAGACAAATTCCATGCAAAATGAATAAGAGAATGGCCAATATGATGTTCTGTTGAGGTTGCGATATGTTTTAACATGGCAACCTCCGCCTGAGATTCTAAACGGAAACCAAGTGTTTCTTTGTTGTAGACAATTTCATCTGTAGGATCAAAGAAAGATGCATTGTATTTCGTGTGTAAGCTTCTTAGTGTAGAATGATCCTCTATATTGCTTATCAGTTTATTAACCTCGTCAATCGTATCTGTGGTCGTGAAGTGTTCTTCTTTATTCACAAAACTTTTCCGATCAAATAAACGAATTGGGTAGTTATCGAGTACACCTCCGTCTACATAATAATCTTTATCCCATTCTACAGATTTAAAAAAGAATGGGATGGACATCGAAATCCGCACAGCAACTACTAACGGGACATCAGGTGTCGTTTCGCGTGAAAACGTACGAAGCTGGTGTGTAGAAACGTTCGTTCCTTGGAAAAACACGTCTTTTCCTGTTTTGTCATACAACTGCTGAAAAGTTGTGTCCTTACTCCCTGTCCACTTTTCAACGATCTTTCCTACCCACTCAGTGAAGAAATCCCCTTTATAGATACCAAAACCATCAAAAAACAAACGAATGTTATCTTGTACAATCGAAAAATCATCATCTTTAAACGCTTTGAAATTCATGTCTTTGTGGATTTTTACAAGATCTGCGAATGGAATGGAAAGACCTAAAAGTAATGCAGTAATCGCTCCTGCTGAAGTCCCTCCAAATCGTTGTATTTCTGGTAAAATCCCTTCTTCATTTAGTGCACGGATGGCACCTATATAAGCGCTTCCCTTTACCCCGCCACCTTCAAATACTAAGTTACGAAATGGATATGCCATTATATACCTCCAATAAAGAAATTTTCGATCTGTTATAGTATCGGAAGTATATTGAAATATATTCCAAATGGTATTAAGAAAGTTTCATGTCCTCCGATACGTATGGCCGAATTATCTTTATTCAATGGATGAATTGTTTGAAAGAGAAGAAATTTGCTTGGAATGGTAATTTAGTAGGATAGGAAACAGGAAACGGAGTGCATCTTTGGATGCACTGAATAATATCCCCTTTTGAAATCGTATATAACGTAACTTCTTTTCCGATGTCCAAGTAAAATCACGAGTAAGAAATCAAGGAATAATCTACATTTCATAAATCCCGCACTCTCTTTAACATACAATTCAGTGAAATAATTTGTTTCAAATACGTAGAAATATGGTTTAACCAGCAATCAATGATCAGGTCTTCTTACCCTAAGTAAACCTAAATCTATTTGTCTCCATACAGAAAGGAATAAATAGTTTTGTTCCTATTCATGAAATAGTACAATATATGCAAAATTACATATCTAATTAATTGCTTTTAATGTTATATTTTAATAGCGATGAATGCTATTATTTCATAAGTTGTCAACAAGCGTTATGTATGTATGAGAAAAAGGAAGGAGCCAAATAGGCCCCTTCCTTTTTCTACTAATTAACTAAATTACTCTCTGGTAAAAATTTAAATAGTAATGCTCATTTACAGGCGTCTGATTATGCATTAAACATGCTAACTTTGCTTGCTGTCGGAAAAATTAAAAACGATAGCATTAAGCTATTAAGAGACAAAAATTCATCAACACGAAGACAGATTTGTCTTGGCTAGATAAATTTGGTGATAAATACAGGAAATAACTCTTACGATTCAATGATTCTTTTTCCTGCCTTCTCCCCTTGCCACTTCTGTTTCATGACTTGTAAATAGAGATCTTCAAACTCGTTAAAATGGATGCGAAAAACATCTAATGTATCGATATAAGCAGAAATCACATCTTTTTCATTAAAATGGATACCTTCCTGTGCTAAGTCATAGCTATCATTAAGGCTGTATAAATCAAAATATTCTTCTTCCCAATACAGGCCTCTATTTACTAGTAATCGAGTAGAGCAAGTAATCGCTTGTTTAATATTCCATTTCTGAGCTACTAACTTTTCATTTAAGACTGAAAGAAGGATGTTTACCAAGGGTTTTTCATCAACTATGCGGCTATATGACAGTAAAGCCGATTCTATATATATCAGCTTTGCTTTAGACATTAAAGATATCTCCATAATTTCATATGGCGGGTGATCACTTGCTTCAATCAACCTATCGCACCATGAAATAACCTCCTCTCTATTCCAAAGTCCGCAGCCTAGTCCTAATGCATACAAGTGGGCTAAAGTTTGATAAGATTTCAATATGTTTCACCTTCAATTTAACTGTATAGTGGTATTGCATTCATTTTGGAAATAATCACGCTTAGTAATAAATATAATAAGCTGCCCAAACGGACAGCTTATTTGCATTAAAAACACTATACATGAACTTTTGCTTTTTTTCGACGCACAAGCCACCAAACTAAAGATAGCAGTACTAGGGGAAACGGAAATACCTGAATAAAGAAAAATACTTCCCAAAAATCGTGCATCGTACTACCAGGGGAATCTGTTGCCATCCCGCCAATAAAAAAAGACAATGGAATGACAAGTATATTTATACCTAAACTAATCATTAGGAATGATAGATTATTCTTCCAGATTACTGGTAATGCAGCCGCGATTAATAAAACCAATGCAGTACCCAGTATAAGAAACAGTGCTCCAAATAAAAATACAAAGTATAAAATAGCATTGATTAAAGGTTCCACAATAGCCCTCCTAAGGATTCATTCTATAGAAACACTCATGTTATTTAGAAAGTCAGGATGCTATACCTCTTAGTTGTCTTTCAATTTCTTCATCGCTATAGTCTTCATTTATCTGCTTAGAATACTTAATCTACTTGCTTATATTCTGGACTGCGTTAGGACATATGTTTCTATTGTACAACCAGCTAGCAAGAAACCCACACTTATCCCTGCTAATACGGTACCTTTAAAGGCTCTGTTCATATTCATTTGCCCCTTTTATCTTTTCGTATTTTTTCTCTATCCATAGACAGTCCATTATGAACGTTTTCATTATAAGTATTGTCTGCTGTTACTGTTTTACTTTCCTTACTATCTGTTTCGGCACTGCTTCTTCTCGTTTACCGTTTCAGTATTACGCTTCAATTCGCATTATCATCACATAAAAAGGACATACCTATTCATATATACCCCTTTATTATTTTATATTGAAATAAATAATGGTTCAAAGTTATTTTGTGAAAATCATACAAAAATTAATAATTCATCGATTACCCAACAATAGATAATATGGATAAAGAAAAAATACTAGAGAATATCACATTGTAGTAGTCTCTAGTATTTTTTCATAGTATTTTAGCGGCTATGCAATACGGAGGGAGAAAAAAGGACCTCTTACGGAAAGATAAGAGGTCATCAAGAAAATAAAAATGTTGTATTTGAAACACGCGAGTTTCTAATTCACATCATAACACAATATATCCATATATTCAATATATACATTTAAGATAAGGAATATTACATCATTAAAGATTACGGTGAACCAGGAGATAGTGCTGAAAATGAACCTACTTTGCGCAACATTTTCCCGAAAAAGCATGCGGATGTCGCACCTGCTAAGACATTTTGAATAATCTTTGCAGCTGCTACATCAACGGGTAATTTACTGTATTTCCAATCTAGAGAATCAATTGTCCAATCCCATACTTTTAAAACTAGTGCAATAGATCTTTTTAATTACATACTTAATTTATTTTTTAATGTCCAATATTTTTCTCCATTAGCTTCAAAAGAGAATTCTACCCATCCATTTGGATCTTCACGATAAATAAAGATGGTTGTTCCAGGGGTTACTGTACCAACTTTATTCTCCTCGACAGCTACATCTGGTCTACTTTTAATTTTTAAATTAAATGGATAAGGTACCTGGTAGTAAGCAGCTGATGATACAACATTTGAGCTTGAACCGTCTGCATACATTTTATATGGAATTTCATTCGATAACGCGTCGACATCTAATGTTTCAGGATTCTTTGGTAATTTTTTTGCATATGTATAGTCTTCTACATGAAACGGTTTAATACGTTCCATAATACCCGCAATTTTCTTAGCCCAGCCTTTATCTGATGCATATTTCACATTCATGCCAGTTAATGTTGGGCCGTTATAATACATACCACTTTCTTCTAAATATCTTTCTCGTACATAATTAGCGTTATAAGCAACGCTATCCCCGTAGCTTGGTAAATATTTTGCATATTTAAACGGATCTCCATCATATGCACGTAGACCGAATAGATTATGTTTTTGATATGCGATTTCTGATTTTCCGTATCCAGATTCTAAAATCGCATGCGCTGCTAAATAATGAGCACTCACGCCATATTGATTTTGCGCATTGATAAAATCTTGCCCATGTCCAACTAAAGGACTATCTGAGTGATATTTCGCAATAAACCTATCAATCTCTTGAGCTGTAATTTTCGAAGCCACTGTTAAATTTAAATCTTCATATGAGGTAGCAGTAATAACCTCTTTTTCATCGTTTAAATTTTGTTGTAACATATCTGTTTTTGCAGTAAGTTGAGCAGCTTCAGCACGTGTTATAAATCTATTTGGTTGCCAACCGTTCTCGGTACCATTAGAAATTTTTAAATCTATTAAAATATTGGCATGTTTTTCTCCCCAATGCCCTTTTAAATCTTCAAATCTAACCTGCTCGTTATGATTTGCTGTGCTTTGTAGTTTATATGCATTTACTAGCATGGTAGCCATAGCAGCACGAGTTACTTTTCCGGATGGATTAAAGATTCCATTACCTTCACCTTTAACAATACCAGCTTTTTCAGCAGCAGCAATATAAGGAGTAGCCCAGTGATTTTGTGAATCTGTAAAAGATGGTTTTGCATTAGGATCAATTTGTATACCTAAAACTTTTGTCATAATTTTTGTAGCCGAAGCTCTGTCTAAGGAGTCATTTGAACCAAAAGTTCCATCTGGATAACCATTTAATACCTGTTTATCAACTAAATAGTTAACGGATTTATCAGCCCATGTAGGAACATCTGGGAATTTATGAGTATCTGCTAAAATATTAGAAGAATAGGATAATATAGCTCCTGCAAGGATACCTGTTGCAATTAATTTGTGCTTCATTAAAATAAACACCTCTACCATTGTATTTATCAAATTGAAATTTTCTATTTTTATATTTACATGTTTGTAATAATAATAAAATCGTATTATCACGCATTCAATTTGATGTAACGAGTATAGTTACTTATATACACAAGTGTCAATGAATTTCTTTTACAAAAATGCATAATTTTTACATTATTTTGTAATTGAATTATGTATAAATTTTGTAAAGGACCTTTTGATAGATTTTACCTGAATAAATCTCTTTAGTTGTTAATTTGCCAATCTTTCTTGTTTACTATTAATCAATTAAAAAAAGAATTTTTTTGTTTAAGAGCTACTTTAAAATCTTAAGTTGATGGATGTGTGAACGTACCGCTACTAAAATTCTTGCTTTTAAATCATTATTACTGTATTATATTTACGTATCAATATAAGGATTATATTATATAAAAAGGAATGAAATCTATAAGTAAGATTTAAATCCTTTTCGAAATCAAAAAGACTTTGTCAAAATCTAATATAATTTATGCTTGTCTTTTTAATAGGTATCTAGTAAAAACATATTTTTTATCCATAGAATTCTGTTTTCAATGATAGGAATTAGTGTTCTAAACAAGAAACCGTACAAAATGATCTGAAAAACCTGAGAGATATTGTATGTAGTTTGCTCATCTCCAGGTACTACAATAAAAGAGCCTTACCTTTCTAGGCAAGACTCTACTAGTTTAGTTGTATACTATTTACATGATAACTAAGAAACAGAAAACATATAACACCAAATAACAGCACCCTATTACTCCTCCTACAGCTAATACCTGTTTAACCCAACTCTTAAATTTTTGATTACTGTAAATCGCTTGCACTCTTTCCATATTTCCTCCTATTAAGCAGAACCCTTAAAGACTCTCACCTCGCTATAGTACCATTAAAAAATGAATAATAGAGATCTAATGTATAAATATGCAATATTGCATACGAAAATATATTGTTATAATTGTAAGCGCTTACTATAATAAGGTTATAAAGATTTATTACATCTTAATACGAAAAAGAGGAGAGAATAATATGGAAATCGCAATGGCAGTTTTAAAATTTATAGGTGGAGCAATCCCATTAATTCAAGAACTACTAAAAGCATTTATGTAAATTCACTATTTAGCAATTATTTATAAAAATTATCATACAAATGATCTGTATATAAAAAATGAATTGGTTTACAGATCATTTGCGTGATCAAGGTCCCTTTAACATGACTAAGGGGCCTTTTTAAAATTTTTAAATAATTAAGGTTACGTCACGATCAAGTTAGCAAAATAAAATGAAACTTTAACTTGATGGTGATGGGGTAACAGTTGTGATTTAGAGATAAGATCAGATTATACAAAGTTTTGCACGTCAGCGATACTGAAAATAAACTTCGCCTTTAGTAGCAAGAATCCCCAATAAAGATAGTCAACTTGCCTATTTAGGAATAAGAGTGTCAATTTAAATGATGCATTCTGAAACACTACTCTTCTTCTAAAATAGCGTAATAATATTCATCCCACCATTCATTCCCATGTGGTATACACTTCCTGAAATAGCCTTCTCTTCTCATTCCAATCTTCTCCATTACTCGATATGATGGGGTATTTTGTGGCTGACATGTAGCTATAATCCTATGTAATTTCATTTCCTTAAAGCCATATTTCAATGTAGCTTGTGCTGCTTCAGAAGCATATCCTTTATTGAAATATTTAGGATTGAACACCCAACCAATCTCATATGTATGCTCACCAAAATATTTATGAAAAACTATATGACCAATCAGGATATCTTTATCAATTAATACTACAGGAAAGTTCTTAGCGTTTTCACCAATGTTTTCATTCACAAAGTTTCTTGTATTTTCTTCAGTAAAAACCCCTTCAGGTATGTATTTCATAACATTGATATCTGATGTATACTCATGAACAGCTTGCCAATCTTTGAACTCAAATTTCCGTATTAATAACCTTTCTGTTTTTATAAACATTTACTTTTCCCCCTCAAAAAATTACAACTATATTTGAAATCCACATTTACCCCTTAAAACAAAAAAACTTGTAGGAATCTCTACAAGTTCTTTTTAGTTTAAGGCGAATATAAGGACCAAACAAACTATCTTACAAATTGACCGTAGAAACTTCAAGGGTAATGCTTTGACAAATATATTATATAACAAATATTAACATCTACAGAATTTATTTTTGAAAATTATGTGAATTAATAAATAAAACAGTTTTTTCTTAGATATTATTGTTAATAACTGGGTATCATTATATTTCATTCTGCAACTTATTTAGAAGAGCTATGTACATTTCGAAGAAGTTCTTCAATAAGTTTTGTTTTTTCATTTACCTTTGCGGCATATTTGAAATCACCATAACAATATGGATACCTAAAATTATTTTTATTTCCACCACAAGTGTACATTGCTGGATTTTGATCAACTTTCATCTTAGAAAATTTTTTGGCCGAATCCTCCGAGTGTTGTTTAACTTCTTGACTAGCAATAAAATCAATATACCCTGGCCCCATATTATAGCTTTGAATAATTGTATCCATGCTAACATCTTTTTCCGTTCCATACTTGTACATTTTAACAAAGTGCTTTACCCCTTGTTTAATGCTCAAGCTTGTCTCTTGAATTTCATTTGGCTTTAATCCAAGTGATTCGGATGACTGCATAGGGTCGTTTCCCTCACCTCTACTCTCTTGATACATAATTCCTAATAAAATTGGTGTTTTCTCTCCTAAATTATATTTTTCTAATTCTTTTTTTAAGGTAGACTCATATTGCAATACACGTTTTTCGGTGGCTAGCGCTTTATTTTGTTGAATATTGGTTTTATGATTAAAATATAGCATTCCAAGTATTGTTCCTAAGCCTAAAATACTAATAAGGAACACTTTTATAATTTGTTTTTTACTTGTATCCTTCATATATTCCTCCTCGTATAAAAAATTTAATTTTTCAAAGGTAATTGGTTATTTACAAACTATGTAATGAACATCTATCTCCCACCCTTTTAGACTCATACATCAATACTTTAAGGTTTCAAGTTTAATATAAAAATTTAAAGATAAGGTAAAGATAAGATAAAGATAAGATAAAGGGCATTTTTTATACGTACTTTAAAAGATATTGGTACAAAGGGATATGTGGGGAAATTTGTTGATATAAAAGGAATTAGTAATAATGGAAAGGTTAACGTACAAATTATTAATTATGGAAATATCATTCCAGAAGATCTACCCTATCTTTTCAATATACTTCATATAAAAAATTACAACATAACATATAATAAAAAACGGCAAACCCTCGACGTAGGAGAATCCACCATCACAAATAAATGATTATTTCACACCTAGTTTTTCTTTTACTTTCTTAGGAAGCTTGTCTTCCTGCACTTCCTCCCAAGCTGTTACACCTTTTTTATCTAAATGATATACACGTAGGAATAGACCTACGCTACCTTCTTTCTTCACCTTCCCATAGAATTTGTTAACATTATCATCTTTCTCCTAACTAACATCTGTTACTTTTACTAATTTCATATGAGAAATCCCCTCCAAATGTACATACTAAGAATGAGATTTGATAGAAGATGCTTGTCTACATTTTGACTTTTCCAAAATACGAATAATATACCATTTGTTAATGGTCTGACTCGACTTTTCCTATTGAAACTGGAATATTTGGTCAAATATATTAAACACACAAATAACTTGATATCGTATCTCATGATTTTTAAGAATAATTCTGTTTTTCATTGTAGTAGTAAGGTTGTTTATCTCATATTGAATTACCTTTCATTTTTCTTACAAGCTCGCAATATTTTTGAAAATACAGTTTATAAAGCCGAGAATTATGATTTTTTCAGAGATAGCATTGAGGGGGGTTTCATATGCACTGTACTATACTCCCGTACAGGTTTCATTTACAATTCATTGTATTTTCTTTACCGTTCACCAAGTTAAAATGGAACAAATTTATTACTTAGAGTGTCTATTATGTGTATTCCTAAAAATATGAAAGGACTTATTATTCCCAAAAGTAAAGTGATGTAAAAAAAGTGTGTATTGAAATACTTCATTTAAACGTTACGAGTTTAATACTTTCACAGGTAAACTATTACGAGTGTAAGCAAAAAAGAAACACCCTAAACAGTAACCGTTCATTCATATAAACGCTTTGGTTCTGCTTATCCTGTTAAAATTCAACTTCAGAAGTATTGGTATCCAACACCCACTTTAATTAACATCGGTATTTAAAATACCAAAACAAAATCCATATATCGTTGAAAGAGGTTGAAAATTCATGTACGTTTTAAACAAGTTCTTTACCTACAAAAAGATTGTACCTGTCGTATTACTTTCATGTGTAACACTAATAGGGTGTTCTAATAGTAATACTCCATCTGAACTACCTAAGCAAACAAAACAAATAAAGCAAATTAAACAAGAAAATACACGTCATGATTCTTTTGCTAAGCTTGAAAAAGAATATAATGCTAAGCTTGGTATTTATGCTCTGGATACAGGTACAAATCAAACTGTTGCTTATCATCCAAATGATCGTTTTGCATTTGCCTCTACATCTAAATCATTAGCAGCGGGAGCTCTTTTACGTCAGAACTCAATAGAAGCTCTTGATGAAAGGATTACGTATACGCGTGAAGACCTTTCTAATTATAATCCAATTACAGAAAAGCATGTGGATACAGGAATGACGTTAAAAGAACTTGCAGATGCTTCTGTTCGATATAGTGACAGTACGGCACATAATTTAATTCTTAAAAAATTAGGTGGTCCATCCGCATTTGAAAAAATCTTGAGAGAAACGGGAGATACGGTTACTAAATCTGAACGATTTGAACCTGAATTAAATGAAGTACATCCTGGAGAAACGCGCGATACCAGTACACCAGAAGCGATCGCTAAGACACTTCAATCATTTACATTAGGATCTGCACTTCCAACAGAGAAACGTGAATTATTAGTAGATTGGATGAAGAGAAATACGACTGGTGATAAGTTGATTCGTGCGGGCGTACCAAAAGGATGGGAAGTAGCTGATAAAACAGGCGCAGGATCTTATGGAACAAGGAATGATATTGCGATTATTTGGCCACCAAATAAAAAGCCAATTGTTCTTGCCATCCTTTCTAATCATGATAAAGAAGATGCAGAATATGATGATAAGCTTATTGCTGACGCGACTAAAGTCGTATTAGATACTTTAAAAGTTACGAATAAAAACTAATAAATTAATAGTTTTCCGTGTTAGGGAGTATATTCTCTGATAAGAGTAACCATACATGAACGTCAAATGATGTTAGAAAACGAAAAAACACGCAGTTCCATTTGGAGTTGCGTGTTTTTATTTTGCTAATTTATTGGGGATAACCGCTTGTGTCATCCAGTGCTGATTGGATTGCACATGGTCTTTTCGAACAAATTTCCCTACGGATTTTGAAAAATCATTATAGTGAAACGCATCCATTAATCTAAGTACATACCCTTCCTGAATTCCTCCAAAGAGTGAAGTACCGTTGTAGCACGAACGAATTACCTTTTCATTATAGGGGCCACGATATAACACTGGAACGTGTGCAAGGCCTAACTTTTTACACCATGCAACTGTTGCATCCCACGATAAACATTCATTTTTCTCATTCCATATTGAAAAGACATAAAAATAGGAAGTCAGTGCTGTGTAGTGAATGCTATGACAAGCATATACATTTTCACCACATATACGCCAGCCTTCTGGAATTCTATACCCCATACTTCCTTGTAACGTTTTTACCCATGTTCTCGATGGGTGATGACCACTTGATAACGACCTTGCATGAATAGCATCTTTATAAAGGGATGTATTTTCACCATCTAACTTTTCTAGTACGATTACTTCTTGAGTTTCAAATCCGTCCATATTTTGTAGAACACAGTCATCACTTGTTACCCCTATCGACCAAGGAACGTGCAATGTTCGTGGATATTTACAAGCATTTTTTCCCTTCTCTACTTCACAAATGCATCTGCATCTCGGAAAAAATATAATTTCGTAAGCATCTCATCACCGCAGTAATGATAGATTTCACGTGCTGCCTCTTCCCCGCCATGTAACATCTTCATATGAAACTCTGTAATCATTAATACTTTCTCAATAAACTCCCATTCGAAACCAAGTTCCATTAAAAAGTGGCAAGCGATGTGAGTACTGACATATTCGTGACCATAATACGAATGGTACCCTTTGAGCTTTTTAAATACACGGCAAAACGGTTTACCTGTATCATGGAATGCTGCAGCACTTTGCAGAAGAAATAAATCTTCCCCTACATAATTCTCTGTTAAATGAGCGTATACCATATATGTGTGCTGACATAATGGTAAAGAATGATAGGGGTTTCCTTGATTATATTGAAACATATCAGAAAAGAACGGGATGTTCTTCATGACAAATTGAACACCACACCCATGCGTCTCCTCCTGTTTCACCATTACAGTTTACTCTAAGTCCCGCTTTACTTGTTCGTTTATGGTTTCTTGTAGTTCGAATAAGACGATGCACAATCCGCTCTGATTTTATGTAATCTATTAGCTTGAATCGTTACTTAAATATAAAGGGTGTCTCGGAAACCTATCCTTTTTTTCCTAAGGCAGTGTAAATCGTAACCTCTGAATAACTCATGAATATCTTTATACCAATTGTGATATCTACAATTTTCTCCCCAAGCAGCAATCAACATATTTTCCATTAAAGTTTTTTATTTCCAATATTTCATCTAACTTCGTACGATTAATTACTTCCTGTAGTAGTCTTTCTACTGTATCTATTTTTATCTCATTTGGTTTTCTCAATATTTTTCACTTCTATTTTTTGATTGTTATGACTGGCACCTGCTCGGTGTCGGAAACTTCACTGTAACCATAATAAAGTAGAAAAAACAATAAAATAATTGTCCAAATAAATATAAAAACTTTATAACTATACTTCATATGAAAAACCTCATTTTCCCTATATAAGTGAATGTACATACACCTTATAAATCCAATTACATAAATTATTGGATATTTTAGCAGTAGAGAATCATTAAGTATTAGAAATTGTTATTCATAAACATATCCAAGAAATCTTCTAAAAAATATCATCTAGGCATTTTAACATTTTATCAAAATGCACAGATAATATTTTTACGTTTAGCTAAGTAATGCTTTTTATGTAATAAATCCTTATCTCTATTTCACCTTAATTTTTATATGTACAAGAGTCTGTGTAGCAACTAGACTGTACTTTAAATATGTACTAAATTGTGTGTGGGAAAGGAAGCACATTTTATTTAAAGTTTTTACTTTAAACCCCTTAATTAGTTGGTAGTCTTCTTCATTCAGACAGAAAGGAAATTTAAAGTGTGCACTTATTTTCAACTCAGACTCTTTACTACACACACTCCTATACACATAAAACATCTATAAATTTCGTAACATTACAGAAACAACAAGAAACATTACCGAAACAATAATAACATTAAGTAATAGTTTTGTAACACAAATGTAACACAATGCATTTAATCGTACAATACTTTTTTAGCTAATTATCAACAAAGTTCTGTTTATATCGTTCAAATTTAATAATGTTCCCATAAAGTATTACATATTGCTTGTGAAATGATTTTTCAAAATATAACGAATCATACCATGACGGAGGAATATTAATTCAATTTAAAAATAAATGGATTGATATCTTTCTAGCTTTTGTATCCCAATCATGTTGTAGAGCGGATTATGGTTTTCCAATTAATGTAGGTGACCATGCACAAGCTAAGCCTTCTAAATAATTACTGTACCTAAAAAAAACAAGTAATTATACTTGTTTTTTTAGTTTACTTTCCAATATCGAAACAGTTTTATGTGATTTCTTTTCCTGTCTACATTGGATGCATATCTTACTAAAGATAGCTTCTATTTTTTTATGATTCTAGTGAAGTAATTAATTGCTGACGTTCTTTATCTCTATAAATTTTCATTTCATGTTTAAACTCGTAATTTCCTACTTCAAATCTAGCCCATTCCTTACTTGTCCAATATACTACATTTACATTTTCTCTTAAGATTGCAGAACACACATCCACTAATTCATCTTCGTAAAATGGAGCCTCTTTTGCTAATTCAAAAGCAAGCACTTTTGGATCCTTAGTTTTAATTTGAAGTTCCCTAGAGGTTTGCCCTAAATACTGCCATGGTGATGGTATTGATTGAACTTGGGCATTTCCCCTATCTTGAAACTGTGATGGAGAATCATTTGTTGAAGCAAATGTAGGTTTACTTACTCCTATTGCTGTTCCTAAAAAAATAGAACCAATAATAAGTTTTTTAATCATTTTTTCAGCTCCTTTAATAATTTTGGATATGCTTCATTTTTATACCACGTTCATGGTCATGTAAATGAAGAAAATTTGACATAATTATACATTTTTCTCAAAAAACGCATATTAATTACGTACCTTAAATTTACCCAAAACAAAATTATTGGTTTAATGAAAATTTTTTGTCATAAGTATACACTTTTTGTATAAAAATTAGTTTTTAAAATATTTGCATACTTATTGATAAAGCTTCCTGCTATCCGTTATTCGAAGCCAATTTATCTCCACCTACTCACTTCGCATTCCTTGAAGAAGGAATCCTCTTGACTAAAATGATAAAAAAAGTTGGGGATTCCCCCAACTTTTTAATACGTCTATTGTCTGATTAAACCTGTAGATGTAACCCGATATGTTCTTTTCTTTCCGATATATTCCTGTTTTCCATTCTCAAGGTTAGTTAAAGTCGCTCGTGTTTTTTCCTTCGCCACTTCCCCTTCTATATGAGTAAATTCTATATAATCTCCCTCTTTTACAGGTACTGTTTGGGTTTCAGCATTTTGTTGTCTATTTCCCATAATTTCCTTATTGTACATAACGCTACCAGATGAATTATGGACTTTAATACTTGCATATGTGCTATTGAAATAAGAATGCGGCACACCAGCTTCTAATTTGATTTTCAGCTCTTCTGCTGTTTTATTATAATCTACTTTTGCAATTTCTCGATCACTATATCCTTTTAGGGACCATGCAAATTGGTTCCCTACTAAAATATCAGAATTTCCATTTGTAATTTCTACTTTTTTCTCTACAGTTCGATCAAATATGTCTGTTAATGTAATTTTAGCAAAAGCCGTTTGAGGCAATTGCATAGTTTTACTTACCTCAGTTTGGTAGGACTTAATATTATCAATTACTTTCAAAGGTTGTCCCATTAACTTTTCATTGTCATAGATTTCAATTTTCCCTTTAAACTGTGGGGTACTTTGTTCTTTCAATTTCCAAGACACATTTAATTTTTCAGCTTCAAAGCGAATATTTTGAATATCAAAATCTAAATTTCCCATTTCTGGTTGACTAGGCTGATTTATAGTAAAAGTTTTTCCAGTACCAATCGTTGATTGAGTATTTCCTCCTGCCTTAACCCATAAATATTCTGAAGTTGCTCCTCCATCGTATTGATAAGATGTATCATGTTGTCCACTGATACGCTGATTATTCCAAGAATTCCATTGTTTATCTGAAATTTTTCTACTGTATCCATTTTTTAGGCGTGCTTCTCTTACATCTTGTCCATTACCAGCCCAGTCTTCTTGAAACATGGATAGACCATAATTAAATGCAACATTCGCAACTGGATGATCCATAATAGCAACTAACTTCCATTCATTTAATTTATTATCTTTTATCCACTGGCCAAACTTTGTATGGCCATCTTCTTGCCAAGAACGTAGAGTCATTCGATACCATTCACTATCTTTCCAATTATAAGTTGTTTGGACCTTCAGACCTGTTCCTTCCCCACCAAATCTACTGGCTTCTGAAGTCGGCGATAAATATTCAGCTTTTATTGCTTGGTTTGATGCTATTGGATCCCAAAGCGCAAAGTGAAGGGTACGTTTACCGTTTTGATCAAAACCACTTTGTTGTTGGAAACCAGCATAACCACCACCCTCTCCCCCCTGATTCCAATTATGCACAGCCCAATACGTATAAGGAGCTGTTTGGACTGGTGACCAGTCTATGCTAATAATATCTGAAGAAGCAGTATTTTGTGGTGTTACATAAACTGATGGGGCATGAGATCGGATTGCTGCCTCTGTACTAGAAATTGGTGCCCCATACATTGACATCATGGTGCAAGCCGCAGTAAACATAACAATCTTTTTTAGTCTTCCATTTGTTTTTTCTTTAAACATGACTTCCTATCTCCTTTTAAATTATTTTAGTTACATTGAATAATAACGATATACATACTATTAAACAAATTATGTAAAAAAATAACATTAGCTATACTACCTAGTTATGTTTAACGTTTTTTTCACTACTATTACTAACCAAATTATAGTATTTTGTAAGAGTATCGTATGATTTGTGACTAAATGTTGGCTAAAAATATTATAAAAATTCATAAATATATAGTTTAAGATTAGGATGCTAAAAGACTTCTTTAATATTTTTTGATTTTTCAATATATTAATCTCCTTAATTACTCACACTATTAACCATAAATTTATTTACAGGAATAACATTATGTAAACATGTAACGTAACAATTGGATAAAATAGCTTATGAATTTGCACATATCTTATCATTAGGTTAAAAGAGCCCACCAAAAAACGTAGACTCCTTTAATTACCTAAACATTAAATATTGCAACCAACCAAAAATTAACATTAGATTCTTCTGTTAGCTTATTTAATATTTAATATTTAATGACGTAGATAATGTATTCCAAGGTGCATTTGTAGATGTATTTTGATATTTGAATTGTCCATTTTGCTGTCCCGAAGCATCCCATTTATATTTAATACAAATTGATTCTATCATACTAATTTCATACATTTCGTTCCCTGTGAAAGAGTTAACAGAAGGTACCTATTTACATATGAAATTTTGCATATTCATTGCATTTTTACTATTTGCACTTACCATTAATCCTACTACAGCATAATGGCTTCTCTACCTTGATTGACATACTACATTTGGGCTCATATCAAGCTGACTTTTGTAAGAGTTCATAAATGGTGCGTAGTTCGGTTGTTTAGCAAATAAACAATAAAGATGCAAATCCAACTCAATTTAATTTGGCTTTTCCTCTAGCATTATAAGCAAGATCCACCACTTGCATCGATTAACTCACCAGTTATCCAACGGCTGTCTGATGAAGAAAGAAAACCTACAATATCAGCTATATCATTTGGTTCTCCCCATCTATTAAAAGTCGATAAACCTGCAGCATATTTTTGGCCATCTTTATTCCCCAATGTCTCAGCGTTCATTTCTGTATTAATTATACCCGGGAGAATTGCATTTACTGTAATACCACGAACACCAAGTTGTTGTGCTAAAGTATGAGTAAGTGTATTAATTGCCCCCTTAGATATACTGTAGGCAAAAACACTTGGAGAGGCTACTCGTGTAACAAATGATGAAATATTGATAATCCGTCCTCCATCTTTTAAACGTGGCAAAGCCTTTTGAATAATGAAAAATGGAGCCTTCACATTAATATTCATAACCTCATCAAAAGACTCCTCTGTAGATTCCTCTAACGTTAAAATCTGCCCAATTCCAGCATTGTTTACAAGAATATCAAATGAAGTATTACCTATATGTTTTTGAAGAGATTGATCCATCATTAAATACAAGTTATTAATGCCTTTCAAAGTACTTAAATCTGCACTGATTGCAAATGCGGCACCGCCATCTTGTTTAATTTTATCCACTACACTTTCTGCTTCTTCTTTTCTTTTACTATAGTGCACTACAACTAACGCACCAGCCTGTGCCAAATGTAAGGCAATACTTCGTCCTATTCCCCTACTAGCCCCTGTTACTAATGCAACTTTCCCCTTCAATTTATTCATCTCATCATCCCCTTGTTTAGAATTCTACTTAGTTATATCACAGGATACTCTTTGATATGTTGCTCTCTAATTTGGTTTCCTTAAAGGACCAAGATTGTATTGATACTAATTTTATTTCATACTAAACATCTAATTTTCTTCTTATGATATAGTGCACCCATGTCCGTTAAGCTAGGAAAAGTGAATACCACAAACAAAGAAAACTATTAGTTTTAGATTGTAGTACTTGAAAAATATCTAGTTTCTAAACCCTTGTTAAGAAGCCACGATGAGCAATTATACTAAACCAATAATGAAAAAAGGGTTTGATATGAATATCAAACCCTTTTTTACTATGTATAATTATTTCACTGCTTCTCTTAATTCTTTTCCAGCTTTAAATGCCGGTGCTTTAGAATCAGTAATTCACATTTCTGTAACATTATTATATAAGGTTTTAGCGGATTATGTGTTAAACTTTATTCCAAGAAGTCCTATACTTTTAGAATCGACAATTCTTCAATACCCTTAGACTTGCCCTACGTCCCCTGTAGGGCCTTTTTCGATAAACTAACATACTTCTTGTACACTTTCTGAATTTTATCTCTGCAATTTTGTATCCACTTCAATGTTAAATCTTTTATCAAAATAGAAGTTTAAAAAAGAGTATGAAATAATACACATTAAATTGAACGCATATTAAGATATATTCCCAAGGGTGCTGATACATACTTTCTTTAAATCAGAAAAAACAAATCCTTATCTACACAGTTTTCGAGTGCCTTATGACGTCTTTTTTTGCAAAAGAACCTTCACAATTCAAATATAAATAACAAAAAATATATGGACTCTATTTTCTAATCCATTACACTTATTCCTATCTTAATTAACTCTTTTTAGAGTTAATTTCGAATCTTGCTTTTGAGTTCTAAACCCTAATGCGATAGCCGCTCCAATACAGCTAGAAAAACAACCAATAAACAAATACGGGGATGGATCTGACTCACCGATTAAAACGGAAGCTATTCCTCCAATTACAGGGAATAGCGCCACCATATACCCACTTCGAGCTCCTCCGATTTTTTCTACAAGCTTCAAATAGAATAACCATGCTACAAAAGAAGCAAACAAAGTTAAATATAACAACATACATACATATGAAAATGATGTGGGGAATGTAATTTCTTGTCCTTGAAATAATACAATTCCCCCCATCAATATACCACCTACTGTAAATCCAATTGCATTTGCATAGATAGGGTTCACCTTATGGCTTGCATTTCGTGCCGAGCTCGCATCACCTATTGCTGTAAGGACCGTACCTAAGAGCGCAACCATAATTCCTTTTAAATCATTGAACCCTTGAAAATCATTCAATTTCGGATAGATAAGAATACATACTCCTAATACCCCTAAAATCCCTCCAACCAAAACTCGTGAATGCAACTTTTCTTTTAAAAAAATTCGAAGAGCAATCGGGGTCAAAATCACCTTTAATGAAAAAACCAATGTTACAATTGCCGCAGAACTCAAAATTGTAGCGTAATAAAGGCATAAATAGCTTAATGCAAAGTTACATATACCAAAAACTATTACAAATGGGATATCTTTTTTTGTTGGTATCCCACTTGGTCGAAGGAAACAAACAAGCATCAAAAATAAAAAAGCTGTCATAGCCAGACGGTAGGTTAAAGATAACTCTAAGCTAACAGGAGTTCCTTGAATTTTTACTGCAATAAAGTTGAGTCCCCATACAATTAAACAAAATATGTACATAAATATTTTCATAAATTTTCTCCTAGAGTAAATTTTTTATAAATTCATTATTTATTTATACTGTCATTTCTAAAAGGGACAGTTTACAATAAATACAAATGACAGATGGGGTATTATAATAATGAAGGAACTAATATTTAATATAAATCGAAAAAGTAAAAATCCTATGTATCAGCAAGTTTACCAATATATACGAACTCAGATTTTATCTGGTAAATTAGAACAAGGTAAAAAGTTGCCATCAATTAGACAACTTGCTAACCAATTAGAAGTCAGCAGAAACACAACTCAGGTAGCCTATGAACAACTGCAATCAGAGGGGTATATTCGAAGTGAGAACAAAAAAGGTTTTTTTGTAGAGGCTATTACATCAGATGAAACACTTAATTTTGAACCTATTAGAGAACTGCATCATGAAACAAATCATACTACCATAAAAACTATTGATTTTAAGATTGGGACAGTGGATCAAGAAAACTTCCCTTTGAAAAAATGGAGAATGATTACAAACAAAATAATTAAAGACTCTAGCATGTTTTCATACGGAGAAAAACAAGGCGACATTAAATTAAGGAAAGCACTAACAGATTACTTATTTCAATCAAGAGGAGTTACTACTTCTGTAGAACAAATTATTATTGGTAGTAGCACACAACATTTGTTATTACTTTTGTCACTGATATTAAAGCAAGAATATCATTATCTGGCCGTAGAAGACCCTGGATATAGCATGGCAAGGGAACTTTTTTTTCTTCAATCATTTATTATTGATCCAATTCCTGTAAAAGAACGAGGTATCCAAGTCGATCTACTTTTAAAATCGCCTTCTAGACTTTTATATGTGACTCCTACTCATCACTTTCCGTATGGGGTGACTATCCCTGTCAATGAAAGACTAAAGTTAATTGAATGGGCCAAAAAGATGGAAGGCTATATTATTGAGGATGATTATGATAGTGAATTTCGATATATCCATCAACCTATACCGTGTCTTCAAAGTTTGGATTCTAATGATAGGGTGGTTTATTTAGGAACTTTTTCAAAAGCACTCCTCCCCTCTATCCGTGTCAGTTATATGGTTTTGCCTAAGCGGCTAATTAATGAATATAAAAAGATACTCCCTTTATTTGAACAAACATCCTCATCTATTCATCAGCAAACATTGGCAACTTTTATGAATGAAGGATATTGGTACTCGCACTTAAGGAAGATGAAAGCTTTGTATAAACGTAAAATGAATCTATTAAATAAGGAATTATCAAAGCATTTTAAGGAATATGTCAAGATTAAAGGCGGTAGCTCCGGAATATTCGTTATTATTGAAGTGAAAACAAAAATGAGTGAAAAAATGCTAATTGAAAAAGCACATAATCATGGCATTATAGTTTATCCTTGCTCAAAATATTTCTCGGAATATTTACCAGAATATCCGCATATTCAACTTGGATTTGGTAATTTATGCGAAGAAGAGATAATAAAAGGAGTATCTCAATTAGCAAAAATTTGGTTCTAATAGGAAAAGAGATAGAACAGTTAATGAATGATTTTATTTAATTATGAATAGAAATCTCTTTAGTATTTTGAAATCTTTTACACAAAGCGATATCTTACTTTTTTATACATAAAAAAGACACCTTTAAGGTGTCTTCCTCCAAATTAATAACCGAATGTTATATCATAAACTTTCTCAATAATTATGAATTTAATCATTACTTTTACATATATCCTTTTAACATATTTTTTGAAAAACGATTTGGATATAGAGCAATAAGCATTTCATAGGGACTTCCTTTCCAATAGCGTTTTAATGGTGTCCATAATTTTTGTTTTATTAGCCATTTTTGATTAAATATTTTTAATAGCTGTTTTTCATCCAATTTTTCTTTTTCTTCAATAGTCCATCTTAACGCCTCTAATGCTTTACGTTTAGACCAATATCCAACAGGAGTAACTTTAAATTCCCATTCTTTAAAACGGTCTCTATACAAATCATTAATCATTCTAAACGGACTATTCCCCCAAAACATTTGACATGCTGATGCTAATCCATGGGTCTTTAACCATTTTATATTGTATACATCAAGCAATTGTTTAGGGGTTAATCTCTCTTTTTCTTCAATAGTCCATTTCAATGCTTCTAATGCTTTTTCTTTCGTCCAGAAGTTATTAGGAGTCATACCAAATTCCCATTCTTTAAAACGTCTTGGATAAAGATCATTAATCATTGCATACGGGCTACTATTCCAATACATAGCCAGAGGTGCACCAAGCTTATTTTTTTCCAACCATTTTTTCCCGTATAATCCTAAGAGCTTTTCTTGTGAAAGGCCCTCTTTTTCCTCAATAACCCATTTCAAAATTGTTAATGCTTTTTCTTTCGTCCAAAAATTTAAAGGAGTCATACCAAATTCCCATTCTTTAAACTGATTTGGATACAAATCATTAATTGCTTTAAAAGGGCTATTTTCATACCTATGTTTGAGTAATCCCCGTAGCCTATACTTTACAAGTAATTTTGTGTTCCATTTTTTTCTTATGTCTTCCTTTCTCCATTTTAAAATACTGTTAAGCAAATATATTAATACCCTCCGCGCCATTTTATTATCTATATCTTCTTTCCATGTATTTGGAGGAAATCTATTTCTTTTTCCATCTAATATTTCCTGATAAATATCTTCTATAGAAACTTCTTTCATTAACAATATATAAATCCTCCTACAGTTTGTATTAATATTTATACACTATCATCATTTTTAATCAATATATCTACATTAAATAATATAATTAAAATCTCCTTGGAAATCAACTAAAAATTTGTTTTTTACGAAAAATCTAATAATTAACTAAGTAAATTTTTATTTTAATTTTCTAATTATTAGTTTATACTAGTTTAGTATTGTTATATTTAAATATAAGGAGTGTATTCATATGGAGAAGCTTAGTAAAAGCGATATTATTCGTACTGTTCCGCAAAGCGGTTTTTTCGGACACCCTAAGGGGCTGTTTACCCTATTCTTTACAGAGTTTTGGGAGCGATTCTCTTACTATGGAATGAGAGCAATATTACTTTACTATATGTATTATTCAATCTCACAAGGTGGTTTAGGGATGGATCATGCGACCGCAGCGTCAATTATGGCCATCTATGGATCTCTCGTTTACATGTCTGGCATTATTGGTGGCTGGATTGCAGATCGTCTAT
>Ga0102589_1001999_pt1 | contig 25061 bp, 26 predicted proteins | sample AraplaMF_Col_mLB_FD_76858 | JGI IMG/M metagenome (GOLD analysis project Ga0102589, IMG submission 76858) | Arabidopsis root microbial communities from the University of North Carolina, USA - plate scrape MF_Col_mLB | ecosystem: Host-associated > Plants > Roots > Endosphere | place: USA... | reverse complement strand
ACAAATTCATCCTTAGCATCCTTATAGAATTCTAAGTATGTATTGTAGTTTTGTACTTCTGTCTCTACATCAAATTCAGCTCTCACAGCTGGCAACGGAGAGAAAGTTCTTACGACTAAATCTTTGACATATGAGGATGGTGATTCTGTAATCGCCTCATAGTCCTCTTCGAAAACTGTACTTAAACCATAGTTACTATTTTCTTCAATAACCATCAGTTCCGAGCTATTATTTTGTGGTGCCTCGATGATTTTTAATTCACCATTGTCACCAATAGAAAGTGTCCCAATTTGTAATTTTTCGGACTCATCTTCATCCGGATTAGCACCTAACAATAGGCGAGTTTTAATATCTTCAATTGCTAATGGCAGCATCGCCATGACATTGTTGTAATTTCTACTTGCTACTTCGAACATTAGGTTTAGTTTGTCACCTGTGTCCAATTTTTTTGGATCGCCATCATCTAATTTGTCATATTCACCATATAGGTAATGGATTTCTTTTCGGACTTGTCGAATGTCATCCATAACCTTTTTAGGAGAGATCATATCGAGCAAATTTTCAAACTTAAAATCAACATTCGCAATGCCCTGACTTCTTTTCGTATCAATGAGGGTAAATAGCATCTTTAAAAAATCATTATTTTGATCAATTGCTATTTCAGAAATACAGTCATCTTGAATTCCTTCTGGTTTCTTCAATGTATACATAACCTTTTGGTTAGCAGCATTGTAGAATGAATAAACCGTTGGAGAAAACTTGTCTAAAAATTCATCAAAGCTTTTGACAAGAAGATACTCATTCATTTCCTTAATTTTTTCATCACTAAGACTGTCAATCCCTTTTACATCTCCAACAAGGGTAATTAAATCCATTTTTTCCGGATTTATTTCCTCAAAGAGCATGGTTCTGTTTGTTTGACTAATAATCTCCATTCAGTCGGCCGTATGATTATACAGCCATCCCTCCTTTTTGTTACGAATTCGAGTAAGCATAGTCATATGTGAGCGGTAGATATAAATTTACTATTAAGTAATAAAATGTCAATAGAAAACAAAGAATAATCAGGTACTATATTCTAGGCCTCTTTCTTCTACATCACTGATGACATTATGTATCACAAAGTAACTATACAATATCTGATTTCATTGTCAATATTTACATTAGAATATTCTGTCAGTTTATATGTATGTAACTGGACGTATGGTAAAAAATATACATTGAGAAATTTATGCTATTTTCTTTAAAAAGAGTGTATTTATTCATTCGTATTTATTAAAAAAACAGCTTCTAGTGTATTTTTTTATACACTAGAAGCTGTTTAATAGCTCCTACCTTTAACTGTAAAATGATAACATAGAATCACTTCCACTAAATTATTGGTCAATTAGCATTATTTTCCTTAAAATAGTTCATTGTCCTATTGACAATATTTTCAATAGTAATTACCAACTTCATATATTTTAGCGAAGAGCAACGTTTCTTTGCTTGCACGGTCATCCCCCACATGATGGTTTTGGATAAAAGTATACTTACGTTTTTATTATACGTTCGCACATCCCCAATTTTATCCTCTATTAACCGCTGTGACACATCAGGTGGAATAACATTCGTCAAAGAAAAATAAAATGTTGCTGCTAAACTATAAATATCTGTATATACACCTTGCTCAGATATATTCGAATATTGCTCAAGAGGGGAATATCCTGAACTCGTAAATATTTGATAATCTTCAGCCGTTTTATAATAAATCGCGGAACCAAAATCTAGTAGATATGGATTACCTTCAGAATCTATCATTATATTATTTGGTTTAATGTCACGATGGAGTATGCCTTTCTTATGTAAATAGCTTATAGCATCAATTAGAGGGAGGAATACACCTGTGTACAAACGGGCCCTATTATTAATAGGATCATCTTCTAAATATTGATCTAATAACTTTCCCTCATAATACTCCATAATGATATAAATCGATTCATTTTCCTCAAAGTGGTCTATATATTTGACGATATTGTGATGATTTATTTGCTGCAAAATACATGCTTCATTTAGAAAAATACCTTTTAAATCCTCGAATTTCTGCTTAGTTGAAGGCAAACGATTAACAACTGTTTTATTATCTAAATCTCGTAAAGCTATGTCATTTGGATAGAACTCTTTAATTATTAGCTGATTCCCTTCATCGATATTCTCTGCGATATAAACAAAGGACAATTTACTAGTAGCAATTACTTCTTTTATTTTATATGTATCGTTCAGCACACCGTTTATCGGTAAGCTCAATTCAACCTGAGTCGCTTGCATTTTCGATCAATCATCCCTTTCAACACATAAACTACGAACAATCTGTTTCATATTCAATGCGAAATATGTAATTATTTTAACTGAAATACAAATTAATGTAAGTATATCAATATACACCTTTATATTAAATAGTTATCTTATAGTAGTTAGTGGTTCTACATTGAATGGTGGGGTAAGGCATATTGTAAAACCGTCGCTTTCGAATTTCTTTCCGTCGCTTGGACCTTTTCTTCCGTCACTTTGGCTCTTCTTTCCGTCGCTCTGTTTTCTTTCCGTCACATTGCTAATGTTTATCAAAAAAAGATTAAAAAAAGCGTCCAATAAGTATTTAAATACTTATCGGACGCCTTATAGCAGTTAATTATGCCTTTTGATAGCGAAGCACAGGTGTACGAGCAGCGCGTGTTTCGTCTAGACGAGTTACGACTGTTGTATGTGGTGCTTCTTGTACGATTGATGGGTTTTCTTCTGTTTCTTTTGCAATTTGAATCATTACATCGCAGAATGCATCTAATGTTTCTTTAGATTCAGTTTCTGTTGGTTCGATCATTAATGCCTCTTCCACATTTAATGGGAAGTAAGTTGTTGGTGGATGATAGCCAAAGTCTAACAGACGTTTTGCAATGTCTAAAGTACGAACGCCAAGTTTCTTTTGACGACGACCTGATAATACAAATTCATGTTTACAATGACGGTTATATGGTAGATCGTAGAATGACTCTAAGCGACGCATCATATAGTTTGCGTTTAGTACAGCGTATTCTGTTACAGCTTTTAAGCCATCTGGACCCATTGTACGGATATAAGTGTATGCTCGTACGTTAATACCAAAGTTACCATAGTAAGGTTTAACACGTCCGATTGATTGTGGACGCTCGTAATCGAAGTGGTATGTTCCTTCTTCTGTTCTTACTAAAACTGGTTTTGGAAGGAATGGAATTAAATCAGCTTTCACTCCTACTGGACCTGAACCTGGGCCACCGCCACCGTGAGGACCTGTAAATGTTTTGTGTAAGTTTAAGTGTACGCAGTCAAAGCCCATATCTCCAGGACGTGCTTTACTCATAACAGCATTTAAGTTTGCACCGTCATAGTATACTTTACCGCCAACAGAGTGAATTAGCTCTGCCATTTCGATAATGTTTTCTTCAAATAGACCAAGTGTATTTGGATTTGTTAGCATCAATGCCGCTGTATCAGGACCAACTACTTTGCGTAAATCCTCAATATCTACTAAGCCATCTTCATCTGATTTAACAGTAATAGTTTCAAAGCCTGCAACTGTTGCCGATGCTGGGTTTGTACCGTGAGCAGAGTCAGGAACAATAACTTTATTACGGTGACCTTCACCATTTGCTTCATGGAATGCGCGGATCATCATTAATGCTGTCCATTCACCATGAGCACCTGCTGCAGGTTGTAATGTCACTTCATCCATACCTGTAATTTCAACTAATGAAGTTTGTAGATCGTAAAGAAGCTCCATCGCACCTTGAGTTGTTGATTCATCCTGTAATGGGTGAACATTCGCGAAGCCTGAAATTCGTGCAACGGCCTCGTTAATTTTTGGATTATATTTCATCGTACAAGAGCCAAGTGGGTAGAAGCCAGAGTCTACACCGTGGTTACGACGAGAAAGTGCTGTATAGTGACGCATAATATCAAGCTCAGATACTTCTGGTAATTCTGCTGCCTCAGCGCGTACTAAGTTGCCAGGAAGTAAATCAGCAAGATCAACCTCTGGTACATCAAGTGCTTCTAAGCTATAACCTACGCGACCTTCTTTGGAAATTTCAAAAATGAGTGATTGATTTTCGTTATGCATTAAGAGCCCCCATTTCTGCAACAAGTGCATCAATTTCTTCCTTCGTGCGTAATTCTGTTACCGCGATTAGCACGTGATTTTTTAGAGAGTCATATGTTTGACCTAAAGGATAACCACCGATGATGCCTTTTTCAATTAAGCCTTTATTAATTTCTTTCACACATTTATTTGTCTTCACAACAATTTCATTAAAGTGTGCACCTTGGAATGCTACTGTGAAGCCAGCCGCTTCAAAGGCATTTTTAGCATAGCGAGTTTTCGCGATATTTTGCATAGCCATTTCACGAACGCCTTCTTTACCTAGAGCAGTCATTGCTACAGAAGCAGCAAGTGCAAGAAGCGCTTGGTTCGAACAAATATTAGACGTTGCTTTATCACGACGGATATGTTGTTCACGTGCTTGTAATGTTAATACATAACCACGACGACCTTCCCCATCTACCGTTTCACCAACTAGACGACCAGGAACTTTACGCATTAACTTCGTTGTTACTGCAAAGAAACCACAGTGTGGGCCACCGAATGCTTCAGAAATACCGAAGACCTGTGCATCCCCTACACAAATATCAGCCCCTAGCTTACCAGGCGGTGTTAAAATTCCTAGTGCAAGTGGGTTTGACGAGACAACAAATAAACTTTTTGCCTCATGCGCAATATCGCCAATTACTTGTAAGTCCTCTATTTGACCAAAGAAGTTAGGATATTGTGCAATAACAGCTGCCGTATTATCATCAATTAATTCTTTTAAAGCTTCTACATCTGTCACACCATCTTTTTGTGGAACAGTAACAATTTCAATGGATTGACCGTATGCATATGTAGCAACGACATCACGATACTCAGGATGAACCGTTTCAGATACTAAAATTTTCTTACGGCGTGTATGGCCAGCTGCAAGCATACCTGCTTCAGCTAATGCTGTTCCTCCATCGTACATAGAAGAGTTAGCAAGATCCATTCCTGTAAGCTCTGCAATCATCGTTTGGAATTCAAAAATTGCTTGTAATTCCCCTTGTGAAATTTCTGGTTGATATGGAGTATATGCTGTGTAAAACTCTGAACGAGAAATAACATGGTCCACGATAACCGGTTTATAGTGGTTGTATACGCCTGCCCCTAAAAACGATACGTTAGCATTTGTATCTTTATTTTTCGCAGCCATTGCCGTTAATTCTTTTAACAAAGCTGATTCAGATTTTGCTTCTTTAATATCATATAGGCCTTTAAAACGTACTTTTTCAGGGATATCCTCAAATAACTCATCAACTGAGGATACACCGATTACGTCTAACATTTCTTGTTTATCTTGCTCCGTCATTGGTAAATAACGATGTTTCATAAATGTAGGTCCCTCTTTTCAATATTATTTTGAACGCTTGTAAAACGGTGTTTCAACTGTTACTACTTTTAAGTGCTTACCACGAATTTCGATTTCCAATTCAGTTCCGACAGTTGCGAATTGACTGTCAATTAATGCGTGACCAACATTACGTTTAGAAGAAGGTAGCTGTGTACCTGTTGTCACTTCACCGATTTCCTTACCATCCTTAAACACTTTGTAGCCATGACGAGGAATTCCTTTATCAATCATTTCAATGCCCACAATTTTACGTGACAGCCCACTTTCTTTTTGTGCCACTAATGCCTCATGACCATTAAAGTCCTCTTTATTTAACTTCACAGCAAAACCAATACCAGCCTCAAGAGGTGAAATTGTCGCTGATAGTTCTTGCCCGTATAATGGAAGACCTGCTTCAAAACGAAGTGTATCACGGCAACCTAAACCTGCAGGAACTACACCTTTGTCTTTTCCAGCCTCTAAGATTTTACTCCATAATGCTTTAATATCTTCTGGAGAGCCGTATAGTTCAAAACCATCTTCTCCTGTGTAACCGCTACGAGATACTAATGCTTTATGACCAGCAACTTCAACATCTGCTTGGAAACGGAAATATTTAATCGTTTGTAAATCAGTATCTGTTAATGTTTGAAGAACTTCTTCTGCTAATGGACCTTGAAGGGCAATTTGTGCATAAGCGTCTGATTGGTTGTCAATCGTCACATCATATTGATGTTGATTTTCCATCATCCAATCATAATCTTTTTCAATATTTGCCGCATTCACGCACAATAAATAATGATTGTCTGCTAATTTATACGTTAATAAATCATCGACAACACCACCATCTTCATAGCACATTGCATTATATTGCGCTTGACCTACTGCAATTTTAGAAATATCATTTGTCAAAAGATTTTGTAAAAACTCTAGTGAATTAGGTCCAGTTACTAAAATCTCACCCATATGTGATACATCAAATAAGCCAGCACGATTACGTACTGCATCATGCTCTTCTTTAATAGAAGAGAATTGCACTGGTAATTCCCATCCACCGAAGTCAATTGTTTTACCGCCATGTTTTGCATATTCTTCAAATAGAGGTGTACGTTGTAATTCATTCGTCATTGTTTTTGCCCCCTTATTGTTCGTTACATTTTTACTTGTAGTAGTTCGTCTGTTTTTTGTAAGTCATGCTTCCCTTGTTTGTTCATCCAAATAAAGAACAACATTCGGTAAAACAGTTAGACATAAAAAAAGACAGACGAACCCCTTTTCGGGATTCTCTGTCCTTGCACCTGAAAGTTACACCAGACTGGCTCGCATACCTACCATGCCAATCAGCCGGCTTTCCCCTTTGGTGGCTGTTATACTACAGCACTCTCCAGAGTTGCGTCTTGTACGAGTCCTTTTACCTGAGAGATTCATAACATTTTGCTACTTGCTCCTTCGGTGACGTTTACACGTTCTCTCCCCGTACAATCATCCGCCCAAGTTTCAACTTGGTACTATTTAGTATTCAATGAACATTAAGTAACTTATTTGTCTATATCCTAACATTAATTGCATTGAAAAGGCAATCATTTTTTATTTTATATTAAAACACGAACATTAATTTAACTTCACTTTATCATAGTTCGCCTTTTAGCCTTTTAACTTGGAATACTAAATACTCAAGAATTTGGCGGATTGTTCTCCCCTCTGTTAACACTTGTATATGCCCTACCTCACGATAGAATTTTCTTCTATAATGATACAGCTGCTCTAACTCTTCTTTCGTCGAGCTCTGTACAATCGGTCTGTTCGGATCATGCTGTATTCGTTTGTAAATATCTTCGAATGTCGCATCTAAAAAAAACACGAGTCCACTGCGTCTCATTATTTTTCGATTTTCAGCATTAATTGCGACTCCACCACCTGTTGAAATAATACAAGCTTCGTCCCGGAAGTTTTTCAAAAATTCTGTTTCTATTTCTCGAAAACGTGCTTCTCCGTATTTTTCAAATATCTGAGGAATTGTCATACCCTGCTGTCTTACAATCTCATGATCCATATCGTAATATGGCATCTTTAACAAATAGCTTAAACGTCTTCCTAACGCGCTTTTCCCGGAGCCCATAAAGCCAACTAAATATATTTTTCGCATTCGAATCACCTTCTTATAACTACGATTCTACACTGTCTGACAAAATTTGTCCTAATAAATTTATCGTAGCTCGAACATTCAGCTTTTCTAGGCCATCATATGTTCGAAACTGCATCTCATAAGACGTACAATACGTAAGGACAAAAGTAGTTACAAAAAATAATAATGCAATTGCGATTAAAAAAATAGCCCCTCTGTCATTTTTTAAAAACTGGAACATAGAAAGTTCGCTCCTTCTTAATACCACTTGGAAGTTCAACAGCTACTGTTAACATATCTTTTTCATATCGAAACTGGCATTTATTAATACCAACTAGCATCGGTACATGACCACCATTTACTTGATCACGAATTATATTTCTATAACAATCAATATTATGAACGGTATCTGCTGCCTGGAAAGTTATTCTCTTTTGATCTTTTCGAATCTCAAAAGATGAAATATCATTTACATACGTATTCAAATCATAAACAAAAAGCTCCCACTTTGATTGTTCATCAGATAGCACCGTTATTTTCATTTCTGCAAACCAAAGCATAATGAACACAACAAGATGCGCAATAAGCACAAAAACAACTAATTGCAACATCGCTTCTAATAATGTATAGCCTCGCTCATTCATCGACTTCACCTGTCAGTTGTATACATTTTTTACGTAATTCCCGCGTATTTTGAAACCTTACGCAAATCCCTTGTCCATTCATAAACCACTTAAATTCTATATTTTCAATTGTTTTAGTGCCTTCCATTTGCTGTAGATAGCGATAATGCTTTAAACCTTCATAGGCCGTTTCTGCTGCAATAACCTCCAACCTCTTGTTATAAAGAGTCGTTTTCATCGTATAACTAATTGGTATTAATGTCGTGCACAATAACATGACAATGACTACTGATAATATCGTTTCCACAAATGAATAACCTGATTCATTCAACCCTCGATCTCCCTCGTCCTAATGTAATCACAACCTTTTTAATACCTTGAGGCGTTTTAAAATAAACAGTACCTGGCGTTATGACGTTCCCATTATAGTTGTATATAATCGTGTAAATTGAACTTGATGCAGGCATAAACTCAACCCCTTTCGGAAAAGGGCGTTCATATAATTCTGTAAAAATATTCTTTTTAATAATGTATCTCTTTGATGAACTCTCAAACTTCATCGAGATATATTCCCTTTGATGCATACTATAAGTTTGTATATATTGAATATCTAATTGAATTTGTGTAAAAAATTGCTCAAGCTCCCTAGTCTCCACTGCTTTAAACGAATACTTGACAACAATAGCTGACAAACACATAACGACAAACAATACCATTAGCATTTCAACAAACGTATAGCCACGCTCACGTTTAATAACATTCATCAGTTACTAGAACCAGTATTGGTAGAGGTTTTCGCTAATCGTACCTCTCCATCCTTAGTGATCATAATCTCCTCTTTATTAGGGCAGGTCGTTTCATTCTTCTTCAAATATCCTTTTTCCACCAAATCCTGAATTGTTGGATAATCCATAAAATCTACTCGATATGCCTCCACCTGCCCTTGCACCATACTTATAAACGCTATGAAAAACAATCTATGTATAAAAAAATTATCTTCTAAATGTAGATATGAAATAATATCCACTTTGCTCTTGAATAGCTAAATACATATCTTAAACCAACTTATTAAATCCATTGGCTTCTTCTGCTAATGTAATCTGTTAAGTTCAATTTCTACATCAGTGCCTACATAAGGTGTTCATTTCACTGTAAGCATTTGTTAACATAAAAAAAGATAGAGGCACCATCCGTGCTTCTATCTTTATACTGTCTTAGATATTGTATTTTCTAGATTTACTATGTCTTTTTGTACCTTCTCTTCATACTCTTCAAATTTATATATCCGTCTAAATGTTCTCATATCTCGAGTTGCAAGAATAGCTATAGAATAATTAAGAAGTGACGATGACATAAATACAATTATATTGTTAATATACGAATCTCTCATGAAACCCTGAAAAATAGAGAGCAAATAAACAATCAAACCTGATAATGTTGTCAATACTAGTATTCGTAAAATACTTATTATACCAAGTGCTAAAAGTTTATTTGTATTTTGTAATAACTTTCTGTTTTCTTCTAATTCACTTTTTAAAAAATTGACTCTTTTTTCTCTAGTACTTATTGAGTAGTTAGAATACCAATTCAATACTTTTGGTGTTAATACATTTGTTGCAACTCCAAGTGGAATAACTAAAACAAAAGATAATATAGATAAAAAAATTCCCAAATCCATTTTATTCTCCTCATTGAAAATCAAAAGTTAATAATCATTATATCGCAATTTTGTTAGATTTTGTATATAAATATTTATTTGTATATAAAAGTAAAGAAGTGTTTAGGCTCTTCTTTACTTTTCGCTTTATGGATAGCTTTATCTATAATTTACTTATAAACGTAGTCAAAAACAACCCTTTTATAAACATTCTTCAATTGTATTAATTTAGTTTTTTAGTATATTATATGAATAATATTAGGGAGGTGGGGTTTTATTGAATAAAGGACTCAATGCTACTAGAAAGAATTTGAAAAATATAGAACAAAGTATGATGTACAAAATCAATACCTTTAGAGATTTCGATAACTTTAAATCTTCTCTTCAAAGTACTGCCATGAAGGCTGGTCAGTCTAATAAAGCTATAGGGTTGTCTGTTTCAGCTTTAGGAGCCTCTCTTCAAAGTACTGCCGTGAAGGCTGGTCAGTCTAATAAAGCTATAGGGTTGTCTGTTTCAGCTTTAGGAGCCTCTCTTCAAAGTACTGCCGTGAAGGCTGGTCAGTCTAATAAAGCTATAGGGTTGTCTGTTTCAGCTTTGGATCTTTCAGATACCTTTAGTGCTATTAATAAAATAGGAGCCTCTCTTCAAAGTACTGCCATGAAGGCTGGTCAGTATAATAAAGCTATAGGGTTGTCTGTTTCAGCTTTAGGAGCCTCTCTTCAAAGTACTTCAATGGGTAATTTCAAACATTTTGGGGCAAATACCAAACACTTTTTTGATGTTCAAGAATTAGTTTCTAGACAACTCCAAGACATTGAAGAAGTCTATGAGGAATATAGAGATCCTAATTCAGCCTTAGTCAAAGAAGATGAAACTTCTTATTCAGTCAATAACAATCAATCTCTGACTGAGGAAGATGTTAAGAGAATTTTTAATGACATGCAAAGTCAGCAAAATGAAAAAAAATCTCCATTTAAAGACTTTGTAAGAGATATTTTAGTATCTTATGGTACTGATGCTTTAAAATCTTTAGTAGATTTCGTTTTATTGCCTTTAGTCTACATGGCAATTAAATACCTTATAGAAAATCACTACGAAATTATCAACGCTATCCAAAACGCTGTTGATAATGGTATTTATGTTATAGGCTACATCTCAGCAAAAAAATATATCAAAGAACAGGGATTAACTTCTTATGAAAATGTAAACAGAATCGGTATTCTAAGAGTATCCTCAAAAGTTCGATTAAGTTACTCAAGACATTCCGCTTTCAGCTCTAATGTAAATATATCTAAAGATACATTAGTAAATATTATAGAAAAAAGAAGAAATTGGATTAAAGTGGAAGCACAAATAGGAGAGCAAATTATTGAAGGTTGGGTTGAAGAATCCAAAGTTATCAAGTTCAAAAAAGAAAACTAAAAAAAACACACGCATAATAATCTATATGCGTGTTTCTTCCTATATAATTGATGCCCTCTGTAACCATCTATTGATGTAGAATGTCTCTTTCATATTGTTCCCTAGCTTCGTAATCCTCAACAAGCTGATTCCAATGTTCCCTAGCTTCTTTATGATTTCTTCTTACAGGGATTCCAAAGGGTATCATTCGAAGCTCAACTTTGATTGGATTTTCCTTAAAAATGCTGTTGAACTCTTGAATTTCATCGTCATAGTTAGGCATAGCAAAGAAATATTCAAGCTCATAATCAGTGACAACTACCTTTTGCAAAAACTGTAGCTTTTCTTCAATATTAAAACTCTGATTCTTCCTCACCTGTTGGATAAGGTCTTTTTTCTTCTCTACTTTCTGCTTTAACCTTTGAACCTTTTCAACATTAATAGCTTCATATTGAATTTCTAATACTTCAAGTTCCTGTATAGCTACATCATATTTCTTTTCAAAACCTTTAACTAACCTGTTGTTACCTTTCTTTTTGTACTCTTGTATAGAATCTAATAGGTTGTCACAGGCATCATGTAATTGGTCAATCTGCTCCTGTAGCTGTTTTCTAGTTCCATCTACACGAACAAGCTCTGTCGCTAAACTATTCTTCAGCTCCTTATATTGAGATTGCTCTTTCATAGTGTCCGCTAAGAAATTGATATTGATTTCCTCTAAACCCTTGTTCAAATTATTTAAAGCGACACCTCTACAACCACAGCTAGCTTGCTTCAATCTACTATTACACATATAGTTGATTTTCTTTTTCTTACCACTTCCTGTAGTTGTATGCTTCTTAAATCCTTTACCACATACACCACACTTAATCTTCTGAAAGTAAATATCATTATAAGAAACTTTCCTACCTCGCTTTTTTATAATAGTATTAACCCTACTTAAACGAACCTTTTGTGCTTCTTCATACTGCTTATCTGAAATAATACGAGGAACTGCATTAGGGATAATAATGAACTCACTTTCATCTCTACGCTTTCGTTCAGTTGATGTTACATCATCTTTATACGTTTGATGTACAACCGCTGTTCCTGTATATATACGATTCTTGATGATGCGTGTAATTTTATCACTTGACCAAAGATGATTTCTTTGAGTAGGTATTTTCTTTTCATTTAATTCCTTAGAGAGAATCATTCCACCTTTTTCAGCATAACTGTCGAAAATGTACGCTACAATTTCAGCCTGTTCAGGAACTTTTACAATTTCCCTTTGTTTATCCCATGTAAAGCCATAAGGAAGCCTAGCGGGTCTATATCTATGTTTTCTAGCATTATGTTCCTTAGTAAACTTTATCTTTTCACTTAAATCTTGAGAATATCCTTCTGCAACACTGAACAAGATAGTTAGCATTAACTTCCAATTCTTATCTTCTGTAGAAACTCCCCCGTGTTCAAATCTAATGTAAACCCCTAAAGCTCTAAGCTGCTTAGCTGTTGACATACCTATTTCTTCATTACGAGCATAACGGGAAACATCTTTAGTGATAATGTAGTCAAATTCAGGCTCTCTGTCTGATGTATGAAAAATGTCGCTATCTTTAACTCGCTCATCAAAATCCAATCCTGCTCGGTACATCATTTCAATGAATTTCTCACGTCTAGCATTAGTGCCACTGAAACCTTCATCTGCAAAGATTTCAACAAGTTCGAAGTTATGTTTTGCACAATACTCCTCATAAACTTCTCTCTGCATAGCTAAGGACAATTTTTGTTCATCTTTATCTGTTGAAACCCTTGTATAAACTACCGCTCTTTTTCTTGTCATATCGCTTCGATTCCTTTCAAGTGGGGTGTAGATGTACTAGGTCTTATGTATTTCCACTCATCAATTAGTTAAATATCGGAAATAACAGGGGGTATACGTATCTTTAGTAGACTGTCGCCCCAAAACATTCCAAATGGCTTTCTGTGACGCTTCAACCTTCACACGACGAATGTATCAACTTTATCTCTAGGAGCGAGCCACGAAGCCACGAAGCCCCTCTAACAAGACTCTATCACTCTGTGTCACACTCAAAATAAAACGATGATTTTACACGTCAACTCGTAAAAATCGAGTGTGTCATAAAGCCCTATAAATCAAGGTTTTCGTCTGAATATACATGAACGTCACCTTTTGAAAAACAAATAAAGTTGTTATATTTCTTTTGCTTTTCTCTTTCTAGCTTCACGCTTTAAGGTACTCATGCTAATCCCCGTGATTTCTTCTACCTGCGAGAATGAATGTGTTTCTTTCAGCTTCATAGCATGATCAAGCTGTGCCTTTGTATATGTAGGCTTGCGCCCTTCACGATAACTTGGATTTTGTTTTGCTATCGCTTTCCCCTCTTGTGTGCGTTCCACAATCATGTCACGCTCGAACTCTGCAAATGCAAAGAAAATATTTTTAATTAGCTTTGAAGCAGGTGTGTTATCCAGAAGCCCTATGTTCAAAATATGTACTCTCACGCCTTTTGCAATTAAGTCTTTTACTAATTCACTACCTTGTGAAGCTGAACGAGCAAAACGGTCTAACTTTGTTACCATAAGCGTATCACCTTCTTTTAGTACACTTAAAAGTTCATTAAATTGTGGTCTATCTGTTTTCGTGCCTGTAAACTTTTCTTTATAGATGATTTCAGCACCGTTCTTCTTCAAATCTTGAATCTGTGCTTCTAGGTCTTGACCTATAGTTGAGACACGTGCATATCCATATACTGTCATTTTCACTCCTCTTTCCACGCTTATTTATGACACTTAATTATGACACCATTTGATACCTTGATAATACAGCATCACTCCAACGGTGTCAAAACTTAAAAGTAAAGACACCACCCAAAACTATTGTCGCAATACTAGTAAACTCTTTGAGATTTCACCAACAGCTCTATTTGATTGTTGACAAAGAAACTAAGCTCTATGCTAACTTCAAATTTTTCTTTTTTTATTTCTCCATTAATGTCAGCGTATTCCGCAAGCATCAGTATAGTTGAACGATCAAAATTAAAGCTCCCTTTGTTATTATTTTTTACTGTTTCAAGGGTATCCTCAATCTTTCCGAGCAATTGATATATACAGACTAAAGGCAAACTAACATTTTCAGATTTCTCTTCAATACTTACAGGAAGTATGTATTCAAAATTACTTTCACTATTTTTTTTGAACAACACTGACTTATACACGAAAAATTCATCTTTAAAACTACTAATATATTTTGTATCACCATTAATTACAGAGCTATAATCCCAAGTTATTTTGAGATTTACCGCTGAACCATAACCTATATTCCTGATGCATAATGAAGGTGCAATATCGCCACTATTGGTATTCCAAGTACTTGCTTGGAATACTAATCTCGGCTCATACATTTTTTCTCTTTGCTTGCGAACCTCCTTTACGTTAAATATAGCTACAATCATCGCTACTAAACTTATTATTGTTGCTGACAGATCCTTTAAAAAGCTCCACATCCCACTTGATCCAAAACTAATATTTCCTATAACTATTTGTAGGATTAAAACTAATGTACAACTCAATGAAGCATATATAACCCATAATCCTATTTTTTCTTTATCCATAATTGACCTCCTAGTATGATTTAACTAATTTTAGCAAAAAAGTAAATCAATCGTTATATTTTGCTGTTATACCTATGTTTATAGCTCAAAATGATAGGTTATTTAATGTAATCGTACTCCCTCTCGTAGAAATCTTAGTACCTCTATGAAATATCCTTGTCCATTCAAACAGTTTAGATGATGATATATTTCCCCTTATGTACTGCCTAGATATGGCACACTTTTTAATTTGGGTATTGTATAGGAATTTTCCAATGAACTTCTGTGCTTTATAGTTGAATAAACCTCTAAGACATTTAGCCCTTATCGTATCGGTTGGAGGTAACAGTAGATCTTATTTGATGCACCTATACCATTCTTCTACCAACCCACCTCTCTACTATGTTATGATTTCTATGGTATATAGCAGTTTTATTCAGCAACGAAAAAGTAGAGATGAGGTTAAATCAAAATGGACAATAATAAGAAAAGGGAACTAATAAATAATCTGATAGAAGAGATGCAGAACATGGAATATCAAAGAGGTTCATCAAATCTTTCAGATTTTTTGGCTACAGGAGAAGTAATTCTTACTAAAATTTTCAACCAAAACTCAAGCCATACTGAAAAGTTCAAAAAAGTTAAATTCACTCCTGGTATGATAGCCATAGGAGCAGATAACACTTCTTCATATATGAGTAGTTTTCAAAGAGGGAAAACTTCAATGATAAGTGTATTGAATGGAGCTATAAAAGAAATAGAGTTGGAAGAAGAATTTTTCCCATCTACTCCTACTCTACCTTTAGATACAGGAGTAGCTGAACCTACAAAAAGTAACAAAGTATTTATAGTACATGGTCATGATGATGGTCTAAAAAATGAAGTTGCACGATTTGTAGAAAAATTAGATTTTGAAGCTGTAATACTTCATGAGCAAGCTAATGCAGGTAATACAATCATTGAGAAAATAGAGAAAAACTCCGATGTTGGTTTTGCTATTGTTCTATACACTCCATGTGATGAAGGTAAATCAAAATCATCTGAACAGCTTCGTAGTAGAGCAAGACAAAATGTTGTTTTTGAACACGGTTTCTTTATCTCTAAACTAGGTCGTTCTAATGTAGTCGCATTACATAAGGGCGAAGACCTTGAGTTACCTAACGATATTTCGGGTGTTGTCTATGTTAAATACGAAAGCGGTGCATGGAAATATGAAATCTCTAAAGAAATGGTAGCTTCAGGATATAACGTCGATTTCATGAAAATCTAATAACTTATCAATCTAAGGACTTGTGCATATCAATATTGTACACACAAGTCCTTTTATTACACTTTCCCCTAATTACTCTTACAGCTCTCAAAATGCTCGTTAAATGGCTCTGTGAGCCTGCTACGACTGTTGTTATAAGCTAGCTCAAGGCTTTGAGCTTCTTGTTAAAGTCATTCAACTGCTTTGCTTGCTCATTTTGGTTCATTTCTAATTTAGACATTCTCTCTAGTACTTGTCCTAACATACTGATTATTTGCTTTTAAAAGTCTTTATTATCCATTTTTCCCTTTTTCGATACATCAACAGCTTCACCTTTTAATTTTTCGTGTGTTTTAAAATCTTTTCGAGCTTGTTCTTCAAGTAATAAAAATTCCACTGAATCGGGTGGTAATGTGAATATGTTACGTCTTGGTATACGTCTATAACTCTTTTTTTGTTTCTCCATCTCTGTTCCTCCTAATATTCGTCTTGAAATAAGATTATCTATATCGGTACAACAAAAACTAATAGCACAGTGGTTAGCTCTACTATAAATTGTAAACAATCAAAATTAAACTACGTAATCCGAATCCCCTAACTCGAGAGCATTCCACCAACTAAGAATGCACCTAGTTGATTTTCAAATTGTCTGAGCGCCGTTCTGAGGGACTTAACAAAACACATCAACCTATTGACGTGCTAGTAGGAAGTCATAGATCATATTCTTCTCACCTACGTATAGATTTTCTATCTCATCACGACACGCTTTAAAGTGACTACGGTAGGTTTGCCATTGACTATTAGTAAGAAGCAATCTCACATAATTCTCGTTATCTGCACCCTTAGAAAGCTTGATAAGGTCAATGAAGTCCTTCTGACCTTTATTGGTCTTTACCTTCTTCTCATGGAAATTAGAGTACTTTAGGCATGGAATAAACAATTCTGCCTTTAGTCGCTCAATGATAAGAGCATGATTTAGATTAGCAAAGGTCATGTTATCTCTCTCTTTGAAGTACATTTTCACCTCAAAACGGTTAGTGGAATTGCTATCCAGTGATTTATCTTCTACTTTGCGGTCATAATGAGAATTAACTGCGGTTTTGTTAGGATTTGCAGTTGAACCTGACCATGAGGACGTACTAAAATTCTTTTGTTTTTGGTTGCCATTACGTCTAAGATAAGCACTATTGTTGAATGGAGTTGTGTAGTCGGTTGCTATATCTAAGCGAGTGATAAACCATTTAGGGTTTTTTAGAATATCAATTATCACTGAGCTATTGCCTTGTAGGTTGTTAGTGAATTTTGAATGAAGTTGAATCTCTGCATTAACGCCCTTATTGTAAGGTTGAATCTTGATATAAACACCGTAATATTCCCTTAAATCAATGATATTTCGAATGATTGTAAAGCCATTTGGTTGCACTTTCTGCTCTACGTGATAGTTAAATCCTGCAAGTAAATCTTCAATTTCATCACTTGATAGCATTGCCTTTAACTCTACTCTATCAATGCAAATTTGACGCTTGTATGATGTGATTGTGTTGTTAGCATCAACCTCAAAATAGGGTTTGTGCTTGTTTGGAACTGACGAAATATCCTTTCCAATTACTGAATTTTTGTTACCTACCATTTTCAATCTATTTCTCTATCCTTCCCAACATTGAATTATCAATTTACTAATTAAAAACTAGGATAAAAATGATAATTAATTATTCAATAATCAATCAGTTCCTAGTGTTATTATAGGGCGACAAAGCACCCCCAAAATAAAGGCACTTTGTCAGAGTTCAAAATTTCACTTCACTATAGGACTTACTTTCTGCCTTTTTTCTACGTACTTCGGGCGGAAGATACTCTTTTCCATCTATTTCGCACATTTCTTTGTACTGTTGCTCTACTCTTGCTATCTGCTTCTGTTCACGTTCAGCTCGTACTTCGGGCGTCTCGTATGTAATTCCATAAGCTTCACATTGAGCTTTGTATTCTTCTTCACCGTTGGTTGACTCTAAGACTTTGACAGGCATAGCTAAAACTGTTCGATTAGTTATAGTTGCATTACCTTGCTTATCAACCACAAATTCACCATATGGCTTTTTAGTCATATTCTTTACTTTTTTATAACTTACACCACCCAAGAAACTCTCTAAAGCTCTATTGCTCTCAAAGATTTGAAAGCCATTAATTCCTTCTTCCACAACCATTAGAGCAATGGGCTTCTTCTTGTCATTGTTTGAAAGCTCACGATTTTCTTTTTGAGACTTCATGCGAATGTTGCCACGTTCATAATGTTTCGAAGAGTCAATTCTATCAATTGTTGGCTTTGCGTCTTTTTTGGCTTTTTCATTTATTATCTGTTGCATTATCTCCGTTTGCTCTTGCCATTTCTCCCATTCAATAGGAAGTTCTGTAATGAAATAGATTGCCAAATCCAACGGTGAATCAAATCTAAATTCAATACCTTTATAAGCAGGTTTCTGCTTTGGTGTAGGTCTTGTGTCTTCTTCTCTCTTTAGGGATGAATTAGTAAGAAAACAAGTGGCTTCCTTCTGACTTTCACTAACGTGACCTAATTCTAATAACTCTAGGTAGAGCTTTTCAGCATGAATTTTTCTTGGGCTTTTGTTCTTTGTCATTGTTATTCCTTCTTCCTTAGGTGTTAGTTGTTTCTATCGCATACACAGGCTAGTTTCTTCATTTCTATTACTTATCAATGTAAACCCCTCAGACTTTTGAGTGTACATTGCTTGAAGTACCTGCGATTCTGTTTCTGTCATTAGCGCTTCAATTAATGCTACAAGACTTAATAACAAAAAAATGCAATTTATTTTTCCATAATAAACTAAAGTTAACATTAAATCAAATATTAATAATTCAAATTGATTAGTGTTGTGTATACTAATAGTTACTAATTACCTATTTTTATCTATACTAATTATCCAAAACTTCTCTAACAAAAAAAACAACTTTACTCATTTCTGAATAAAGTTGCTCTAAAGTCTCTATTATGTTCTATCTCCGCCTGACAACCACTTATCATCAGTAGAATCTTGTTGTACACCTTTATCTTGGATGAATATCTCAACTTGATTTTCCTCTGTTTTTGTTTCAATTTCCACATCATCCGAATAATTGTGTATATTAATTTCAGGTGTCTGCTCTTTACCTTCGGGAAAAGCTCCATTAACAGCAAGGATAGTCCCTACTATTGACATAATAAAACTAGCTACAGTCATAATTTTCATCGCTTTGTCAGTGGTAATTACATTCCATACCTGTTGCAAATGCGCTATCAGAGTTGTGTACCATTCAACAAGTATTTCTACTTGTGACATATAATAATCATCTGTTTCATCAAGATTTACAAAACCTGTTGCGTCCTCTAAATTAATACTACCCATTGATACAGCAAATGTAACTTTTCTTAAAACATTGGAATCTAAACCTGCAATTTCTTTTAAGCTCTCTGTTAATGCCGAAGTCCCAAGCAATGCTTTTATATCCAAGCCTGCACTTCCTCTTGGTGCAGTAAAGGTTATAGATTGACTTAAAACATTGGTACCTAAACCTGCAATTCCTTTTAAGCTCTCTGTTAATGCCGAAGTTCCAAGCAATGCTTTTATATCCAAGCCTGCACTTTCTCTTGATACAGCAAATGTAACTTGCTTTAAAACATTGGTATCTAAACCTGTAATTTCTTTTAAGCTCTCTATTAATGCCGAAGTCCCAAGCAATGCTTTTATATTCAAGCCTGCACTTCCTCTTGGTGCAGTAAAGGTTATAGATTGACTTGAAACATTGGCATCTCTGATTCGGCTATTCATTTCTTCAATGTCGTTTGAAATTGAACTAAACCCAAAATCTGTTATTGTTTCTTCGAAATTCGATATACTTTTCTTCATTAATAAATTCCTACCCTTCACTACCAAATCAATACTTTAAACACCATATATTACTAATTAAATCACAAATAAGCACAAGATTTAATACTTGATCCTCTGAATAGAAATATAATTTTTCACTCTCAAATTACTATTATCAAATTCCCTTTGCTAACCTTAAACCCTTATTTTAAATTATGTAGTTTCTTCTAAAAGCTCCCAACCATTGATACGACTGTATTTTCAATAATAGTTGTTTTTCTATGCATTTATACTCACATACGCCTTACAACCCTTCTCATCGACGGTGGCAAAATGTTTCGTAACATTAGGGATTGTAATCAAAATTAATATGGAAATAATTAGAAGAACAATTAACATTTCAATTAATGTAAAACCCGCTTGCTGCTTTATACGTTTCATTATTATCCTCCTATACTAGTTCAATCATGTGATATATTGGCAATAATAAACTTACATATGCGGCAACTATGCACATCGCAATTATGATAAAGAAGGTAGGCTGCACAAACGCAAGGATTTTTTGCAATAGTTGCTCTTGCTTTTCCGTCAATAATTCGCTGTACAGTACTAACTCTTTTCCTAAATAGCCACTTTGCTCTCCATGTTCAACAAATGTCGAGAAATCCTTCTGCCAAACTGCCATCAAATTAACTGCTTGTGTTAGCGTATCACCCAAAACAACGCGATCCTTTATACATCGCGCCAAATATTGTAGAAACGGTTGAAGTCGCTGCTCCTCTAAAATTTGCAGACTTGCCTGTAAAGAAAACCCACTTTGTAGCAAACTCCCTAAATAAGCAGCAAATTGTCTCGTCAAAGACATTCGTGTATATGTCCGAATCAAAGGAGTTTTTAGAATAATATTTAACTGGCGAGCAATCGGACGTCGTTTGAGAGTAAGGTGAATAATGAAAATACTACAAAATACCACAATGCCTACGAACATTAAAGCATCAGAAAAATGCAATAGTACTTTTGACAAAGCAATGCTTGTCTCCTCAGTGCCGGTAGTTCGACTAGTCACCATTTTTTCGATATTAGGGAAGAATATGGTGCGAAACACTAAAAACAAGAGCAACAAAAATAAAATAAGTACTACTGGATATAGGAGTAGCTTCATTAATTTTTTCTTCGTCGCTTCACTCAAAGCCATTTGCTTCGCTACGCCTTTTAACGTTTCAATCATATGTCCATTATTTTCTGCAACTGTAATGGCTACTAAATGCTGTTTTGGAAGTTGTAATGCTTCAAAAACTCCTAAAACACCGACTCCTTGTCTCAACTTTTCATTGATTAGCTTTTGTATGTCTTCATGCGCTTCAATATGATGTGGTAATAAAATAGAAATAGCCTGCGGGAATAAGTATCCTTCCTGCATTAACACACTCAATCGACTAAAAAAATGAGCTTGCTCCCTTACGCGCCATTTTGTTGCATTATTGTAAGACAATCGAATTCTTTCAATAAGCTTTCGTATTCGCATAGTGATGACTCTCTATTATTTCTTTTTGACCTGCAAGTGTTAGCTCATGTGGCAGTTGATAGCTAGTTTTTTGCATTATTGCTTTAATGGCCATTTGAAGTTGAACATCGCTTAATATTTCAAACAATGCACGGCGTTCTTCCTGTATTATGGTTGATTGGAAAAGTGTTTGAGCTACTATACCTACTACAGTTTGACGGAGTTCTTCAACCGAAATACCTAAGTCAATGAAACGAAAAAGACAGTTGACCGAATCCTTAGCATGAATTGTCGAGACTACTAAATGGCCTGTTAAAGAAGCTTCGATTGCGATTTTTGCAGTCTCTTTATCACGTATTTCACCAATCATAATAACGTCAGGTGAGTGGCGTAAAATAGCCTTTAAGCCTGTAGCATATGTAACGCCAGCTCGTTCGTTTACTTGGATCTGTAAAAGATTAGCTTGATTATTTTCTACAGGGTCTTCTAAAGAAATGACATGCCGATTTAGCTCTGTCGAACAGTAATGGATTAGAGAATACAACGATGTCGATTTACCAGAGCCTGTCGCACCTGTGAAGCATAAAAGTCCCTGTTGATGTTTCACTAGTTCCATCAATTTGTTTGCTGCATATTCGGAATAAGATAAGGAAGTAAGTGGGAATGCATGATTTTGTAGAAGTAGACGGATAATGTGACGTAAAGCATATAATTCCAAAGAATAAACCATAAACTTTCCAGACTTAGGGCCACAAGGGCTTAAGGCACTTTATAAGAGGGTAATTTAAAATAAATAGCCATAATTATTAATTACAACTTGGATATCCAGACAAATTTCAATACTTTAGGAGTCTTTATGGTTGATTTTTTTACTTTAAGAAATTTTATGGTTGATTGAAATCACAAGAAATTTGTTTCTTTATTTTTTCTAGATTTACACCTGTTATTATCTCTTTCTCAAACCTTCCGTTAATACACTGTAAAATCACAACCTCCAAGAATTTTTTATCTCCTATTTTTAACACTACTAAAAAATTTCATTTTCTATATGCTGATAAATATACATCACTTAGCATTGTGATAACTAAATTAAATAAACTAAGTAAACCTAAACTCAAAAAATTAATATAAAAAAGTTTACCTAAAATTACATATACCGCTTTCAATTTTATATCAATGAATGGTACGAATATCGATACCAAACCAGTAATTAAAAATAATACACATGTAAATACATAAGGACCTAGAAAATGTATTAAAGCTTGACCTTTTTCAACTTTACTATCTTGATACTCAGCTAAGATTTTTATATCCTCATCGCTAAAAACATTTTTACCAGCAGCGAATAAAGCTAAAGTTAATGCTAGACCTGTAGATGATACTGAAAAATAGTCTTCCATCTTGAATTTTGTTAAATCAAAATAACCCAACCAAAAAGCACCTATAATTGAACCAAAGAATAGTAGTAGCCAAAGTATAACTAAATAAAAAGGCATCAAAACTTTTTTTGCTTTCCAAATTACTTGCAGGGGATTTTTATAAAATTTATCTTCCATTTGGATAATCTCCTTCCCTAAAAGATTGTATTCAGATTAGTAATTTTTTTAATTTTTTTAATAACTTCTTTCCCTTTACTATTTCCTTTTACGACTATTGATTTTAAATAACCTTTTTTCGCCTGCTCATTTAATTCTTCTTCTATGCTTTCTAGTTTTAAAGGTTGACCATCTGCTCCATATAAAGTAGTATGTAATTCTTTAGCTTCAGATTTTTTTAATATGTTATGTCTATCTAGTGATGGATTTCCATTTGGATAAACAATTACAAAGCTAATTTCTGAATATTTTTCTTGGTCAAATGAAATTAAATCATATATAGGATTGATATTAATCATACCTATTTGCGCAGAAGTATAAGGATTGTTATTTATAATATTTTCTAATTCTATAATGTAATCCATAGCATCTGATTCAGATTCTGATTCAACGAAAATGTTTTCTGTTGAAGGTTTATAATAGGCTTTTAAATTTAAAAGGCTTATCGATTTCTTTTTAAAAATTTCCTTATACAATTTAATCTTATAGAATTTTCTTAAATGAGTTATACCTGTCCCAATTTTATTATCGAATTCGAAATTTAATTCTTCTTCCATTTTTTCGTCATTAATTAAATTATAAGCTTTTTTAATTGAAGGATATTTTTTTTCGAACTCACTTCTAACTCTCATACAGTTTTCGTTTAATCTTAAAAATTCTTTCGTATAATGGATTTCTCCGTCTTCTTTGTAATTTAATAATATTTTGTTATATAATCCATGTAATTTTAAAGTGATTGCCTTTAATTTTTTATATTCCTCTTCAAATCCATCTTCATCAAACTTTCTTGGAAGTAATTCAAATAAACTATTTTCTTGTTTTATACCAATTACATGATCTAATACGGTAGGCACTAACTCATTAGTTAAGTAATCAAACTCACCATTAATTTTAAAATCAATTATAGTATTGGGCTGAAGGTTTAATTTAAATACTAAATAGTTTACTTTCATACTTATAGAATCCCCTTTAACTTGAATTTTATATACATATTAATCTAATAACACACGTTTAATTAATATAAATCAAATTATAATACATAAAATACCAGATTTATTATTGTTTTCAAAAAATTATATTAACTGACAAAAAAATTAGCTTTCTATATATCTGTTTATTACTCCGAATAGAGAATGTATATAAGATAGGTGGTCATTTGCAGAAATGTTCAAAATGCTCACCAACCGTTGTAGTAATTAACTATTGTTAATTATGGATAAAAATTTTATCAATGATATTCATAGAAAAAGCCGAAAAACATTGATTTAACAACGTTTCTTGGCTTTTCAATGTGTTCTCCAGCGACTTTTTGGGAACTTGTTTTATATAAGTTAGTCATCAATCAAACTTTAAATAGTAAACCATGTTTTTCGCAAGGACTAACCCGAATAGTTTATTTGTATAAATTTCAATTTTAGTTTTATCGTTACCAACGTACAACTAAACTATGTAATAAAAATTAGTTCTAATTATATTTTATAATGGATTAAATTTGGAAAGTTTTCTATTTCATTTTATAACCTAGACTTAAGACTATTTCTTCCCAACCATTTCTAATATCATCTTCTAAAAACACACTCTTATTCCCTAATGCTTTTTGTAATTTACTAATACTAGGGTAAACATCATTGTCATGCAATTTAATTGCTGCTTCTCGAATATCATACAAAATTCTCTCTATTCTCTCTTCCTTCAATTTTGATAAGTATTCTATGTATCTTTTACTAACTTTTTTACATAAATCCGGTGCATTTCTTCTTACTGTTTTTTTTGCTAGACCACTTTCTTTTAAAAACTGTTCAAAACTAATTGGAATCTCTCTAAGTAGGCACTCATTTAATGATGATTCTATCTCTTTTTGTTTTTGTACCTTCCTTTGCTTTGAATAAGATTTATAATTTTTTTGTATTTTTTGGCATAATAAAGGATAATGTCTTTGTGCAGTATCAATGCCAAAACCTCCTTCCTTTGCAATCCTA